>MDSZ01167284.1_pt1 | contig 26987 bp, 6 predicted proteins | sample 811201 | NCBI WGS metagenome assembly MDSZ01 (sample SAMN05326647, study PRJNA326480) | marine metagenome | isolation source: seawater | place: Indian Ocean: North | collected 2010 | reverse complement strand
TTAAATTAATCCGTCTTTTTTAAATTTGTTTTTCCATTGTTGCCAATTTTTTTGTCCAAAATCTTCTGCTTCTATTTCATATTTATTATCTTTATATTCGTGTTTACCATTGGCTATTTGTAAATTCATTTCATATTCATACATATCTTTGAATTTTTTCCAACCATATTTTTTAGCATCCATAGCATGATAGATTTCGTGTATGATTGTAATTAAAAACTCTTTCAATTGTCTATTTTTGATTGTTTTATACTTTGTAGATAATTGTAACTCACCTCTGTCCACATCAAAGTGTGCAAAATCTTTCATCGATTTGTATTTCATTTTAACATTACCCACTTTATAATGTTTTAGTAATGTTGCAATCATTTGGTTTTTGTTTGTTTGTGATATAAATTCTTTTATTAACATATTACTTATAATATACGAAAGTTTTATTTAAAAAACAAGCTAAAAATCCATTTCTACAATTATAGTCATAGGTTGTTCTGTAACTTTCTTCACTGGTTGTGGAAATTTTCCAACCATAATTAATTCATTGTGGTCATTATAAAATCCGATAGTAGTAATATAAGTTCTAAATTCATTTTTTCTATATACTGGTTTTATAGTTCCATCTGTAATATTGGTTATACTTCCTGATTGATAATATGAGGGTTCACCATCCAATCCACCATCACCTATATATGAAAATTGTCCAAATTGTCTTGAATCGTTAAATGAAGAAGTAGTTAATGGATTTGATGCACTTAAAATTGTTGGATTCATTGTCATATTATATTCGTGAGGTTCTATAATACATTTAAATCTTAAAGTATCGATAGTTTTCATATTATCAAATTCTAAAGAATAATTTGTTCCTAAATTAGTATAATATGAACCTGAAGTTACATTATATTGATGTACAGCATCAGTACCATGACCTATAATATACATTTTACTACCATCAGGTTTCCATTGTACATCATGTATTTGAGTTTCTTCAGAGCTTATACTTTTGGAAGCATAAAATGTAGCTGTTGATACATCCCAAGCAGTTGATAATCTATGTTCATAAACCATATTTCTACCATTACCAGCTGTGAACATACGAGTACCATCTGGTTTAAATGAAATACCATTAATTTCACCTTCAGCTGCATGAGCTGGATTTACATTTATACTTTCTGAAATATTAAATGATTTTGAATTATAACTAACATTAGCTATTGAATAAGCATCTTGTAAATCATATTCAAATACTGTATTCTTTTGAGCTCCAACTACATACAATTTTAACCCATCGTAACTAAAAGCATGTCCGTGTGGTTGATTTTCTATAGTCGCTGAAATCCCGTCAGTAGCAAAATTTGTCATAGACCCTTTAGCAGATGAATCCCACGAAGTTATATCCCAAGCTATATCTAAATTCCATTCTTTTACTTGGTCAGCATCTTCATTGGTTGTCCATATTTTATAACCATCTGCTGAAAAGGTAATACTTCTCCACGCATCTGCTGTCCAATTGGGATTTGTCAAATCAAGTTTATTACCTGTATATGTAGCAGTTGATACATCCCATGGAGTTGTCATTAAATATTCAAAAATACCTTCTGCACTACCTTGTGAACCAATCATAAAATATCTTGTTCCATCTGGTTTGAAAAATATACCATGAGGTAGATTATTTTCAGATGACATATTAGGACCTTCTCCCTCAAGAGTAGCTTCACTTAAATCCCAAGCACCTGCAAAAGATCCAGTGTCAGTTAGAACAACCAATCCGTGTTCATAAAACACATTTCCAACATAATTATCTGATGATGATATTGAAGTTGTTCCACTTTGAGAAATTTCTGCATTTGTTGGATATAAATTACCATAACCATCATCTTTAATTGTTATAGGATAAGGTTCTGTTGTATCAGTAAGTTTTAATGTTCCAGGTTTTACACTTTTACCATACTTACTCGAAGATATACTATATAAAACACCCTCGTTATAAAATTTATTTTTAAATTGAGGATTTGTAAATCTATCTTGTGTATGTGAGTAGTATATTCCGGTTCCAGTAAAACCAGAATTTCCACCACAGTAGTGTTTTTTATAAAATAGTTGATTTAATGAGTTATAGTAACTTCTTGATTCTTCGTTTGTAGATTGTGAATGATAAGTGGTGGTTTTTATTCCACCACTATTACCATTCAATGTTACTTTTGAACTTACATTTTGCTGAATGTACTCAATGTCGCCAGGTTTAAATTGTTTATACACATTCTAACCTATCCATCAAGCTTAGCAGCTATTGTTAACTCTGTATTGTAGTTCTTTTTCTGTGGTTGATTTAATTTAGCAACTGCAATTAACTCACCATGATTATTGTATAGTCCAACTCCTGTTACAAATGTAATTGGATCTCCTACAAATTCAGGTTTAATATCACCCAATGCAGAACCACTTACCAAGAATGTTGGATTTGAACTAAAGTTAAATTCATTATGGAACATTCTACAATAGTAAGTTGTTTGGTTTAAATCTTGTTCATTTTGTACTACAAATGATCCAGATCTAATAGCTGTAAAGAATTTATAAGCGTTATCTGCATTTCCATCAGTTCTTAAATCAGGAGCTAAACCAGCACCATAGCCAGTTGCATCACTACTACCACTATGTCCTTCAGTACTACCACTTGTTCCAGGAATACTTGATGATAGATGTGCTGCGTCAAATATAAAAGTACCAAGATTTGGCCAGAAGTGACCAACTGTTGTAATTCCATTGGAATCGGCTACAGGTACACCAGTTGCTCCACTAACGATTTTATAATAGTCACCAGCTATAGAAGGATAACGACTTGCTGTGTAGTTTGTGAATTTTCTTTTAACTACATTTCCACCACCTTCTTTAGTAGCTCCACCCAATTCAAGTGTCCATTTACTTGCAATTCTATCTTTGATGTGTGCAGTGTTCATAGTTAAAATATAAATTCCATCTCTTTCAGTTCCAGTATCACTACCAGATACATCAGAGAATGTAAATTTAAGATGTGGATCATCTAAAAATACATTAACCATTTGTTTATATACAGCTTCTGCCTCGTTGTAAGTTCCACTTTTTCCTAAACCAGTTCTATGTCCCCAGGCAACGTCAAAGTAAGCAGTTGCTGAACCTGAAGTAGCGTGCATATCTTGAACTTCGTAATAGTAACTTTTGTTAGAAGCACTTAAAGATGCACTATACATACTAGTACCAGCTAATGTACCAGAACCTCCGAAGACACCCTTTACTACTTTGGTAGTATCCGTGAAGATATCACCTTGTGTCAGATTTTTATATATTGTAGCCATTTACTAATCTCCCTCTATATTAAGTATCAATTGTTGTGTTTGGTTGTATTGTAATTGGAACTTCGGCTCTAGCGTTTGTAGATGTACCAATTATTATCATTTTTGTTTCAACATTAGAATTATTTTCGTTTCTCTTAGCAGTAACTTCAATTGTTGAATTAGTTGGACATTCAAATGCTTTTGCATATGTAAATCCAGATTGACCAATAAAATTTTGTACCACTAAAGGATTAACATCAATCATCGTTGCCCCAGGTGCTGTTATATCTGCTTTAGTGTTATCTAATAAAATAACCCTAACTGTTGGTTCATCAACATTTTGTATTAAAACATGAACTTGAGTCATTGAGTCAATATATTGTAAATTAACACTTGTTGGGTTTAATGTGAAGATAGGCATCCTTTGTGTTGTTCTATCCATATCTTTTATTAAAGCGTATTTTGCTTGGAAAACATTACTCGCGACAGGTTCTAATGTAGGTAAACCTTCTATAGCTTTACCATAATCAGCATCACCATTAGCCGCAGTCGGATTCCAAAGACTATAATCTACTTCATCATCTAAAGCAGCAAATTTTGTAATTTGAAACCGTTCAGGGGCTGTTAATAAATTTCTCTTTCCAAGATCTGTCATCTTCGCTGTGACAGTTACTGATCCAGTTTTATTTTGAAATCCCATTTGAATATCTCCTAATAATTATTTCTTCTATTTTGAAATTTCTATCGTATGTAGAAATTGTATTTATATTAATAACTTATTTAATTCTTCAAATATAAATATAAAGATATACAAAAAATAATTTATTTTTTTATTTATTAATTGTCTTTTACTACCTTTATTCTGGTTCCTGACTTACCATCATCCACAGTTGTAACCCAAATAGCACCTTTTTTGTTTTCAGAAGGTGTTCTATTTGAAGGATCTGTTTGATTTGGATCTGATCCATCATTTAAAGTACCTCTATCTAAATGGTCAACAAATTCTGTATTAGCGGTATGTATATAATGATTCAATGGATATCCTATAGTTCCAAATGGTGCACCCCAAGAAAAATCATTATCACCCCATATACCAGAACCACCATACCAATAATCATAAGTACGAATTTGTGTTGTTCTACCAATAGCAGTTCCATCTAATTTATATTGTTGATGTGTGAAATTTAAAGGATTTGTTGGATCCCATTCTCTCTCAACAAAATCTTCTATATTTTCAATTCTAATTCCACCCTCATATTTAATTGTCATTTGACGTTTAATTCTTTCCCTTGTCCATACTCTTTCTGTATCACCAATTGTGTATGATATTTGATCACCTGATAGACTATTAGAACCTGATATTATTTGTCCATCTATAACTGATATCGCTCTCCAAATTTGAGAATCTGTATTACTTGGATCTAAAAAATCTGTAAAGTCGAAGTTAGTTCCTCCAAACACATCGTCTATGGATTCGTTTATATCACCTGTTGAACCTTGTGGTTGTACTTGAAATTCTCCAGATGGTATATAAGCTTCATCGGTAGGACTCAATGTATTTTCAGCCAAAATTGTATTTTGAAAAGAGGAGTTTGAAACATCATAAGTTTCACTAAAACTAATAGAATCAGAACTAATATTCGAATCTTGTACTTGTGCTGAAAATTCAGTAGTATCCGAATAACTTATAGATTCATCAGTAATATTTGTATTTGACATTTCACTTGAAATTTCAGTTGTTTCAGATGTAGATAATACATCGTCATTAACATAAGAATTTCCTGTTTGTGCTGAAAATTCAGTAGTATCTGAATAACTTATTGAATTATCAACGACATGATTGTTTTCATTTACAGATGAATTTATATCATATGTATCACTTGTAGAAATTGCATCTGCAGTTGGAACTACATTTACATTAGTAGTGCCTTCGGTGTTTAATGTTTCTGATATAGTATCTAATGTAGATAAAAACACCTCATTGAAAGAACTATTGGATATATTAACATTGTCTTCTGAAAGGCTAAAATCTTGATTTGAATAAGGATTATTTGAATTTGCCGTAATGGATACATCATCAGAAATAGTTACTTCTTGTGATATATGTGGATTTAACATTTCACCTGTAGTTTCTGTGTTTAACTCTTCAGTTAAATTTAATTCAGATGATATGGTATTTTTTAAATCTGTTTTAGTATCAACAAATACAATATCGCCTTTACTTAATACGTCAGATACATATGTCTGCATAAAATCAGAATTACTCATATCATATTTCCAATCATCCGAACCGACAATTGTAGATGATACTACTTCTTGTGAACTAGCTTCAAGTGAATAAGAATCTTCCAATGTAAGTTCAGTAGAAATATTAGACAATGCTTCTGAAGAATCCATTTGATGTTCAATCTCAAGATTAGTATCAAGAATTTGATTAAAATCAGCAGTGTCATTTAAAATATCTTGAGTTCCTGGTATTGTAGCAGAATAATTATTTAATAAATTAGTAGATGAAAAGTTTTCATCATTTATCATACCATCTATATTAGAAGTATGAATTTGTTTTAATTCAGATGAAGGATTTAAATCAAGTAAATCTTCACTAGTCTCACTTGTGATAGGTGTTACTTTAAATTCACTATTATCAAAATTAATTTCCTCATCAGTTACATTTTTTGTAACTTCAAAATAATTTTGGTTTACATTACTTTTAAATGAATCTTTAACACTTAAAGTTGGGTCTCTTTCTAATGCAGTTTTGTTTCTATCCAATATTGTGTTTTCATATACAAATGATTTTTCAATATCAGTTCCAACAGGTAAAGTGCTAGATAATATATCCCAAAATGTTGGTGGAATTAATTTATTTACTTTATTGTAATATTCATTTATGTCTAAAAAGTCTCTGTTTTGTAAATTTACTATTTTTTGTTTTAAAAGTTTTAAATCTTTATATTCTTCATCATAATCGTTTATATTAGCTAATAGTGTACCACCATCTATATCAGATAAATATTCATTAAATAATTCGTTTATTTTAGTGTTAGCAGATATATTAATTTTAACTACTTTTTCTGTAAATCTTTGTTTTGTTTTGTAGTCATCTTCAAATCCTATATTTATTAAATTACTTTCATTTGAATTTAAACCACCAGGTTTTAAATTTTTAGTTTCATCGACTAATAGTGATTTATTAGTATTTATTTGATGGTTATTATTTACATTTCTAACATTAAAAATAAAATCAGTAGTTTTTATTTTAGTAAACGAAGTTCTAGGTATAGCTGACCAAAAGAAACCACTAGCAGGTAATGATATTGAAAATGAACCTTTATCATTATTTACAATATCTTGAATTACTGGAGTTTCACTTCTACTACTATAATCACCTTTAAAATTATATCTATAAGTTAATTTTTCAAAACCATGTAAATCATTTGTTGACTTTCTATTTACAACACTGTTCCAATTAAAAGTATGCATCAAGAAGTCTGAACCTGTTATAGGTTCTTTCCAGACTCTAAATTCACCCAAACTACCATGCCAAGGTCCAATTATTAAATTAGAACCTGATGTAGCATCAATTGAACCTGTACCTACAAAATTTTCTCTCACATAACTACCACTCAATGTCGGTGACATATAATCAGTAGCACTTGCAGTCATAGAACCAGACCAAATATGTTTTATAGTATCATCAACCCTATTAGCTATATGTAATTCATATATGTGGGTTGAACCAGTTTCTGCTCTCTGCACCAATACATTCCAATATCTAGTGTCCTCTTCAGGGTTGTATCTTATTGGAAGATAATCAGTACTCATAGATATTGAACTACCAGTAATAAAATTACTTCCTGTTTTAAAACTATTTATTTGTAACATTAAAGATGCAGTAGTTGTTGAAGATTGAGAAGGAATTAAATTTAAACTCCACAAATCTTTGAAATCTGATATTTCAGGATGGTTTAATACTGCAGAAGAACTAGCTTTAGATCTAATTAAATATTCAGTACTACTTCCTGATTTTGATGAAAATACAAATTCTACAGCTTGTGACAATCCTGTTTTAGAGGTATTCCAATCACTTATTAATGACCTTGTCTTATTTCCAGAAATAAGTGATGGTTCAATCCAATTAAATACTTGGTGTGTATTTTTCTTTTCATTAAATGAAATATTTCCTGGATAATTTCTAATACCTATTTTTGAAGTTAATGGTATTATACCAGGAGAAGATTGTACTTGTTGTTCACTTGATAATCCTGTTTCACCCACATTAATTATATCAGGTGGTAATCCAAATGCATTAATTAAAGCTCTGACGGCTTTATCAGTACCTTTAGATTTGTAAATATACATCAAATTATTAAGTATATTTTTCCAAATTTTAAAAGTTAAATCTTTATAACTTATATTTGAAGTTTCTTCTCCAATATAATAATTTAATAAGTTTTTAAGTTGGTTTGGATTTATAAAATCCCAACCATAATTATCACCAATTAATTTCAATACATTATTAGGAACACCATTAACATCTTCATAACTTTTTTCATTAAAATTAGAATAATTATCAATATAATATTTTATATTATCATAATTTTCAGCTAATAAAGATAGAAAAAGTTTTAAATTTGAAGATGTATCTTCCTCAATAAAAAATTCAGGAACATTATTAACCAATGAATGAATATTATTTCTATCGTAATTTCTAGCTTTTTCTAAACTATCCTCATACCAATCTTGTACTAATTGTGAAGAAGTTGAATATAAATTTGTAAACCAAATAACATCAGAAACACTACTAGTAGTTGCTGAATAAGCTTTATTGTAAATTTCATCTTCTCTAAATACTTTAACATCTGTAATAAAAGATGATGTTACTGGAGCAAACTCTTCAGATGATGTTATATGATAAAGTCTAAACAATTCACCTGTTGGTAACACTGTTCCGTCACCATAGGCCAAATAAGGAGTTAAATCATCAAATCCTTCTAGTTTTGAACCAGTCTTGAATTGTGCACTACCACTTTGTATTTCCCAATAAGTTGAATCAGTTGCTTGATTCACACTTAAACCTGGTTGCCCATTTATATTCAATGGCTTCCAAAAAGATTGTGAAGCAGCTAAAATATATCTTTGAAAACTTTCAGTTGTTGGTGTTGGTGATTCAATATACCTACTATTAAAAGCAGTTTCTGGAATTATAGGTCTTAAATTATTTGATTCAGATATATTTGTATTTTCCCAAATTGGTAAACTTTGCCATCTAGCCAAAAATGATAAATAAAATTCACCATTATAATTAGCCATAGAATAATCATCTACAAAATATTTATCAGTAAATATATCACTTTTACCATCTCTATCTTTAGCCAATCTAACTTCTAAATTATCTATTGAACCAGAAAAAATATTTCCTGTTTGAGAATCTTCTCCAGCAAATATTCTCAAGTAATTAGTGTTAGGGTCTGGTTGATGTTCTACAGATACTAACCCTTTATAATGTTGATTAGCTGTTATTTCACTATTTAATGAAGAATCAAAATCAAGACGATTAAATGTATTTTCACTTTCATTACGACCCAATTCAAAAGTTATTCTACCAGATCTATGTAAATCAGCAATATCAAATTCAACTATATATGTGTTAGATTTAGGATTATCAGGATCAGAATTATCAACAGAAAATTGTGCCAAGTCTGGTTGATTTAAACTTGTATTATTATCAAAAATTTGATGAACAAAATCTCTACCAGATCCATGATCAGAGTCGTAAGCTAACTTTGTACCTGTAAATTTCCATAATTGTTCTGCATCTGAACCTGTAAACCAAGCTTTTGAACATGATGAAGCATTTGTGAAACTACCACTTACAATAACATCATCACCATGTGATTCTATTTTATAGATTAAATCTAAACCTTCTTGATTTTTTAGTATAGAAGCATTTCCCTCAATAGTTTTATAATTATCTGAAAAACTTCCAGTTACAGCAGGTAATTTACTATAATCCGCTCCAGCTTTGGGATATGAAGAAGTTGATTCTGCATTAGAGTATAACCATTTTTCATATGGAGTAAATTTACTAATTTCATCTTTAATTAAATTAAAATTATATTTTTTAGTTTCATTAACAATTGAAGATGTTACATTAATAGATGAACTAATAATATTTACATAATCTTCAATTTTTTTGATTTTATTATAAAAATTAATTATTTTATATTCTTGTGTACCAAAAAATGTTGAATTTTCAGGTTTAGAAAAATCTATAGTCAAATCGTCAGTATAACTTCCTGAAAAAACTCCGGATAATAAATCATTTTTATTTATATGTGTTAATGATGCACTTTCTATTAAATCATTATAACTTTCAGAAGAGTCTACAAATGTATTTTCCTTTTCCCAAGTATCTTCTGAAGGTGTTAAATATTCAGGTATTTCCTGTTCATATACATCTGCAAAGAATACTATTTCCTGTACTTGAGTTGGATATATTTCTTTAACTAATTCAACATTAGATAATTTTGGAATTGATGTTGAACTTTGTAATCTAACAATTAATGAAGTGGTATCATATGATACTTTATCAAATACATAATTAGTTATAGGTATTGAAGCTCTACCCTGAAACCATAGATTTAAATCAGCTTTATAACTTGGAGTTTCATTTCCTGGTGGATTTGGATCACCGAATTTACTTTTAAATTCATCTAAAAATGTTGGTAATGGATTACCATTGTCATCTAATTGAAAATCATAAAAGTTTAAATCTTTATTTGTTTCTATTAAGGGTAAATTTAATTCATCATATGATTCACCATCCCAATAATCATGTACAGCTAATAATCTAACTTCATTTCCTGTAGGTGATACTTCTTTAACCCAAAATCTAGGATTATTATATTTTAATTGAAAAGGTACATCATTTACTATCTCTTCACAATAAACTGGATCACCACCGGAAGGTATTTGAGTACAATGTGCATCACAAGTTGTTTGTGCATCACTACCACCATAATCAGCTGTACTATAATATATTTCACTTTCGTATGGATTTGTCCAAGTATATGGATTCCATTGAGGGCTAGGTCCTTGACAATCAGCATTTACAACATTTAATATCTGTTCAGGTGTCCATACATAAGCATTCCAATTATTACCATGATTATTTTCAATACAATTTCCAGAATAAGTATTAATTATTTCTTGTGAACAAACACCACTTAATGTTTCACCACAAGGTACATCAATATTTGTTTCACTACATGTAACTTCACCACCAGAGTCACCATCACAAAAATATGAATATTCTGGAATTGTTCCTCTTTGAGAACATGTACCACCACCATCAGCACACGATTCTCCAACATTATCAATATTACAATCAACATTAAAATTTTCATCACCATCACAATAATATTCAAGTGCACATTCAGAACCTATATTACCAGAATTACATTGATTATTAAATCCAGAACCATCTCCGTTATCAGATGCACATTCATAAGAAATATTACAAGCATCATGTGTCACATCTTCATAATGTGTATCTGCTGTCCAACTTGTAGTTATGAGATAAAAATTATTTAATCCTTCACCACAATTTTGATTATTAGCTCCACAACATGTTTCTACATCAGTTCCGTTATCAATTACATTTAAGTCGGAATCGACACACATACCGATATCACCTGTAGAATAAACTGAACAATTATCTTCACTAGTTACAAAAGGTTCAGGAGTTATAGGACCTGCTGTTATCTGACAAGTACCTAATTCAGATATACAAGAACCAAAAGTTTCACAACTATCTATACTTCCAAATCCAGTACCACCAGTAGCTGATGTATTATAACTGCAATTTCCATTACCAGTTAAACATATACCATGTGATTCACATAAATCTTGTGTTTGATGACCACCAGCACTACAAAATCCTGGTATATTACAATAATAATCTAAACCTCCATCTACAAAATGATTAAAAATATCATCTAAAAAGTCAAATTCAACACTGTATCGACCATTACCATAATTTTGAGAAATGTCTTTTTCCATAATGTCATTTGTTTTGACATATAGATGTGAGTTTTCAGTTGGAAATCCATTTTGATCAACAGAATCGTAATAAATTGGAACTTGAATTTCATTATAAGGATCTTCTAGTGGTTGCTTTGTTATGAAATCATATGGGATATGATTATCATAGTATACAAGTCTACCATCCCATGTACGATGTGAACTATAAACTCCAAGAGTTTGAGAGTTTTCTCTAATTGTTACTCGTACAAAATGTCCAAGATTAGGATCAAATTGGTGAAACTCTTCCCCAGTTCCTATTAATTCTAAAACATCATCTGTAAAATTTTGTATTACTTTAGCCATAAATAATATTCACCTAAAATGCTAATTTATCTGTTTTAACTTTTGCAATTTTAGCTGGATCATCCCTTGTTACTCTTGCACCATAATCAGCCTTGGATACTTTATAATCACCAGTCAAAATACCCCTATTGTCATTTCCAGAACCATCATGAAGTGTAGCACCTGTCTGATCACCACCATTATATTCTATAATACAATTAAGTTTTCTATCTACCATAGGGTCCTTATCTATAAATAGTAATCCAACACAAGAATTTACTTCGTTATTGTTGACTTCAATATATTTTATATTTTCATAATTTATAGGATATTTAGGCATGTTATTTTCTATAAAATTATTTTCATTGAAATCTCCATCATACCACATACCTTCATCATTATATTTTATATATTCTCCAGTATATTCGTATTCGTCACTAAAAAAATTATTATACCATATATCTTGATATTCTGTCTGTTCCGTTGTCATTAATAATTCTTCTATAGTATAAGGTGCTTTAAAAAATCTAAATTGTGCTACATCATATTCACCATTTGAATCCCATTGCCCCAATTCTCTAATACCATTATCCAAATCTAAATCAGGACACCAACCACTTGGACATTCACCACTAGGTAAGTTTGATAGAGCTAATTTTGACATACCCTCATCAATCATTTCATTTTCTTCAAATAAATCTGCAGCTACAATTTCTCTAACAGAATTTGAATATTTACTCTTAGGTGAAAATCCATTTAAGATTAAAGTAGTTTCTGGCCATGGAATGTAAGTATAATCATGACCACCCAATTCTGAAAAATCTTCTATCTGTGCGTTGTCAACACCCATAAATAATTTAATAGATTCACCTTTCCACCTTAATGGATATGCATAAGTTTTTTCTTCATAATCTATTTCAATATAAGAAAAAAGAACTGCTTTTATAATAAATGAACCTGCTTCATTATACTGATGTGTTAAACTATTATAAGTGATATTACCATCATCATCTGTTACAAATAAATCTTGAAATTGATAAAGGCCATCTTGTGATAAAGTAACATATTCTTGCATATTAGAAGGAAAATCTTTCAAGTCTTCTTCCCAATCAAATTCTGTTTTATTAGAATCCCAATCCGTTACGAAAAATCCAAATTTAATATCACCAAAACTTGATAAATCAATTTGATCAAAATCCGTTACATCGTCAATTTCTCCTGTACCAAATCCATCTAAATAAGTAGGACTTCCAGTATAATTTTGTGGTTGTGAAATTCTAAATGTTAGGTTAACTTGATTAGGTGCAGTTGTATTTATATAATCTTCACCATCTGTATAGTATGATTGTAAATCATATTCAAATCTTTCTGCTACTGATATAAAACTTATAGGTCTAAAATCAAATACATCATTTTCATCAATAAAATCGTTTTCAGAAGTCATCAAACAAGTACCACTTTCACCACATACACCACCTGCTCCAGAAGTTTCACTACTATTATCACTATTACACTCACTATTAAATTCTGTATTACCTTCACAAGTATAATATGTTCGTGTATTTGTTAAAAACGAATAGTCTAATTCATTTGTATAATCTAATTTCCATGGTGAAAATACGGGAGATATTTCACTCCAACCCCTTTCCATAAAATCTAATTTCCTAACTTTAAATTCTATTTCCATACCTGAAGGTTTAAAATCACGAGTTTTTTCACCATCATTAGATAAAACATCACCCGGATGTGGATAATTAATATCATTCGTTCCTACTCCTGAATCTCCAGTTCCACTATATTTAATTTTAACTTTTACATTTTGTATAGCTTCACCATCAGTACAATTATCATCTATATCTTCATTACATATCTCTTCCTCTGCATATATTTCATGAAATTCAGGATTTGTTATTAATGGTATAATATCTTTTTTCGGTATTCTATATACAGTTATCCCCTTATCTCGTGTACTATCACTCCACTCAACATCATAACCCTTCATATATACGACTAAATAAAATGCATCACCTTCGTCAAGTAAACTTTTAGCCTGATTTTCTTTATCTTGTATTTCTAATGAATTTTGAAAATCTTCATCATAAGGATTAGTTCCGTTTAAGTTTGGAAAATTTTTCATTCTCCAACTACATCCAGATGGTGAATCATCATCATTCATATCTAAACATAAATCATCAGATGACGGACATTCTGATGGTTTTGTTGTATTAAAATGTCTGTAGACTGAACCCCATTCCTTGTACCAATCATTTTTCTTTTTACAACCACTAGCAGCTACAGTAGAATCCCATCCAACTAAATTAGCATTTCCACAACCATTATTAGTTTTAGAAGCTTCCCAACCATTATTACATTTATAATAATCCCATGGTTTTCCATCATATGTACCGAAAATAGCATTATCTTCTGAAAGCATATTTTTTATTCCAGAATATGCACCTGACAAATAATCATTTCCGTTAGTGTGATGATTTTCACTAACATAACTTTTTATCATACTATTCGCATCATCTAATAAATAAACATAAAATTCGTGAAATCCACTATCGTCAGATTTCGTTGATTCGAAATATAAATAATTAATTTTAACATATATATCTAAATCTCTAAATGCATAATTTAAAATATTTTCTTCATTAACATCAGAATTTGAAGATAATGAAAATAATTGTCTGTTACCTGATACTCCTATTTTATTTCCAGAATCATCATAATTGTATTGACCCATAGCACCGGTATATGGAGTAGTTGAACTAACTTTTTTTATATATTTATATGCCATATTTAAAATGCCTTCTTATCACTGTTATTTTCTGAAATGTGTTTCATATCTGCTCTTGTAGGTTTTTTAGATACCCTTTCAAAATCCATTTTATAATCACCTGTTAATACACCCATATTACCATTACCACCACTATCTCTCAAAGCTTGATCATCTGAATTAGAAAAATCTAAATTTAAAGTAGTTGTTCCTTCTTCTTTACCACCTATTGTAAAACCTGCAACTACTGATTCAGCATTTGTTTTCCAAGATCTTTCCGATTCTCCGAAAGGCCGATGTTCTTGTACTGGATAATATTCAGATGTTCCCTCCTGCAATCCTAGTGTTTCAGAAAATACCCCGTACTCATTAACTTTCGGTAATACTGGATAATAATAATTATTATTAGATCCCAAAAAGTTATGTGATCCTTGCCAACTTTGTTTAGAAGATGTATCTACATTCATTACTACATTTCCCTCACCATCATCGACTATTTCTACACCTTCCCTTTCTTCTAATTTTTGATTTGCTGGAATTATATTTTTCCAATATCTTGGGTGTGATGGATCTGAAGCTTCAGGACCTTGAAATCCTAATAAACTTGCAATATCATGTGAACCAGATTCACCACTTATTATAGATGTCTGTGCTATATCACAATCTCCTATGTGGTTTCCAAATATACCAACCTCATTATATTTTCCTTTATATATTAAATAAACATCATTAGGGTTTGTTAAAATACCATCATCATCTATACTACCACTATAAAAACCTTTATGTAATTTAGACGGAAATGTTTTACCTAAACCATAATAATTTATAACATCAGAATCCGAAATATTTTCACTAATTGAATGTGCATTTGAACCTGTATATTTAATTATTTCTAAACCTTTATAATTTTCATTAACTTGTGCCAATGCATATTCAGCATCTATTCTATCTGCATAATATTGAAAATTTAATTTAAAAGCTGTTGTCGAATCACCTACATATCCTAATTGTCTTTTTATAGTTTTATAATACATACTATATTCAGATATTCCACCCAATACAACATCATCACCCTTTAATGGTAAGTATTCAAAACCTCCACCACCTACTTGTTCAAATTCTCCTTCATATCCTAAATTTTTATTTAAATTCATTCTAATTAAGAAATCACGATGTTTCACTATACCTAAAATATCTCCAACTTTTATTTCTGGTCTATATTCTATACAATCAGTTGAACCATCATTACAAGGTATTTCTGGTCTTGCATCTTCTGCAATTTTTACTCTAAACATTTTTCCAGTTACTTCATAAATACCATATTTTTCATATGAATGTTCTAATATAGTACTATAACCTAATTGTACAGGTTCGTATCTATATTCCATATCACTACCATCACCCCAGTCAAGAAATCCAATATAAAATTCATTTAATGTTTTTTCATCCGTAATCATTTCCTTTTCACTAAATGGTAATCCATCAGCATAATTTCTAGGATAGAAATAAAACTCTACTTTTGCAGGTGCAACAGATTCATAATATTTATCTTTTTGTAATTCAGGATCATAATATTCAAAAAGTGTAGAATAATTTTTTTCAGTATAACTCAATGGAGTTCTAACATCTACATCTGGATAAAAATCTATATTTTCACTTGGATAACAAACAACAGAATATGTTTGTGCATAACATACATTAAGATTACAACCACCAGTTGAATAAGTGTAATATCCACAAGTTTCTATTCCATTTGCTGTTTCAGAATGAGCTCCTGTAGAACATTCTTGAGGTTGATTATCTTCACATACCAATGCAGATTCATCAAAACAAGTTCTGTTTAAAGTTGTTCCCCATTCCATATATCTATTCCAACCATTTGGACAAGTATTTCCTGTAAATTCACACATCGTATACCCATCCACTTCTACAAAATCACCACCCAATGCATTACATTCTGTGGCTTCATCTGAATTATCTCCTATTCCAAATTCTCCACCTGAATCAACATAGTCATTATTGAATGGTTCTTCATAAAAATCTTGGGTTAAAACACTCCATGGAATATAAGATTCATCTAAATCTTTATATAAGAAACAACCCAATTGTGGTCTAGGATCTAAATTCATAACAGATAATAAATCATCAGTTATTAAATCAGTTGTTAATGTTTCATTTTCAGGAATATTAATACCTTGCCATGGAAGATATCTTTTTGGTAAACTCTGTACTATTGGTACAACATATTCAACTTCAAATGTTTTTTCAGATATACCAGGACTAGTTCCTTTGTTTTCAGCTGATGGAGTCATAGACCAATATAAATCATAAGCTTCAACTACAACCTTATAAGATCCATCTTGAGTAAATTTATGAATATGACCATCTCTTAATAAATCTCTCACTTCAGGATAAAATCCATTAATTGTCCAAAGATTTCCAGCTTCTTCTTGAGAACCACATGTCGGTGGCCAATAATTTTCAGGTATAGTTGTTTCATCATAAGTATCCCACAAAATACTAGCATCGTCTTGACCAGGAAGTTGTCCAGTATAATCTTCTAAAATTCCCCAATCACTCCATTGTAATGGATATCCAGGTAATATAGTTGCAGTTCCTGCTTCTGGATCACAAGTTGCATCATCACATTTATATAGATAAATTACATATTTCCAAACCGTATCTCTAAAATCAGTTCCTCCAGGATTAAATGAATCGTCTAAATAATTTAATGCATTTGCAGTTTTCCAACCACCTAAATTTGGATTTGCAACTACACCATCAGCATTGCTAGAAGCACAAGCTGCAAATTCAGATACATATTCTATTGTCAATAATTCAGAATATAATAATGATTCTCGTGTATCAGGTCCATTTATCTGAAATAAATATGTATCTGGAGATACCCCAAAAGAAGGTATTATTTCAAAATTTACATCACCTTGAGGGCCTGTAGAATTAAATACTGTCAATTGAAATTCAATAATAGCTGAAGAAAATAAACCTAAATAATAATTACTCAAATCTTCTGGAGGATTAGGTAATGGTGGTTGATCAACTATATATTTTACAGTCCATTTTCCAGTTTCCGTAGCATTTCTTATTATTAAATTACCCATTGGAGAAACTGTTATAGGTAAGTCTGAAGGATCACTATTACTCCCACTTCCTTCAGATACTTCTACATTAATTATTCTTGGATCTAAATCTACACCATGTGTTTTCCAATAATCATATTCCATATCTTCAATTTGCATGTCAAGTATAATTGTTGGATTATTATCATTAAAATCATTGATATCAATATTTACAACACAATTTCCAAGTGATATTTCTGTTGCAGTACAATAATCATCCATAGATAGTTTAGGTGTATAGTCATTTCTTATCCAATCTACATTTAATGTTTTTATTCTCGATACATCAATATTATTTGGATCAGTTACGGATAATTCATATGAATCAACAAATGAACTTAAGTCAGTATAATCATATACATAACTAGAATCTTCATCAAATCTTCTAACAGCACAAACATCAGTTACATTACTACAACCTATATTGATAGAGTCAGAAGAAATACCAGGATTTATTTCACTTGTTCCAGAGTGTAAAGTAAACCCTTCTGGAATTGTTATTAATCCTGAGGGATCACCATTTGCTAAAAATCCAGCATCAGTAAAAGAAAACGAACCAAATAATGTTAAGTTTTCAGGATATTCTCCTTGAGAATACCAAACAGCATCCGAACCTGGTCCTATAGGTTGACATAAACCACAAGTTGATATACAATTACCATCAGGTAAACCATCTCCATCTGAATCAGGACCACAACAATTTAAACATTCATTTCCACACTCACCTGAAAACTCATTATCAATGTCACACACATAAGCAGAATAAGGTTCTGGAGGATTACATTCTGGAATAAAGTTTTCATTTTCTAATAATTCACAATAATCTTCAATAACTTCCAATTGTATATCACAAATTCCATCACCAGAACCACAAGGTTCTCCACCATTATCAAGATTACATTCTTCATCTGCAGTTTCATCACCATAACAAAAAGCTATTTCATCACCATAAACTATACATTCTTCTTGACAACTTGGATCATCTCCATATGTCACACCTGTATCGGTACATGTATAAACTTGTTGTTTAAATAATTCTTCACAATAACTAATACACATATTTTCATCTTGGAATAATATTCCTAAATCATCACCTAAACAATTCCAACCACTACCACCTTCAAATGTAAGTCTTAAATAAGTTTCAGATTTATCTCCTGTTGTTAAATCTGGTTTTACCTTTCTTAAAATTACAGACTCATCATCTGGATGAGGTGTATTTTCATCATTCATAACAGGAAGTAATCCAGTTTCAGTAATCATTTGATCTTCAATCAATTCCCATCTTATTGAATAATCGAATGGAAATACACAACTTCCATCATCTATCCATATTCCAGTTAAATCTGGACAATTTGGATAATTTAATGGATTACACCAATATATAGAATTTTCAGGTATAGAATAATTCATAGACAATGGATTAGTACAACCAAAATATTGACAAGTTCCATCATCCATTGTAGCATCAGGATTATAATTAAAAGCTGCAGTTGGCATCAATTGACAAAAAGATGGTCCACAACAAGGTCCAGTTTCAACTTGAAACCAATCATCACAATTACCAGGTCCTGGATTACATTCATCATTATCAAATACTAAACCTGTAGAATCTTCCAATTGACCATAATAAGGATGATTAGAGCATTGGTAGTTTGTACTTAAAACACTACCTGTAAATCCATTGTTGTTACTATAAGAAGCTCCTTCTCTACCACTATCCATACAACCATAAACAGGATAACTACAAGAAGCTGTACAAGTATCAGTACCATTACAAGCATCATTTGTACCATAACAAACTGTAGATGTAGTTGTACCATCAACTGTAGGATCTCCACCTGATATTTCACAATAATCCCATGAAGCTAATGGATTATAAAAAGTTGGACATTCTACAGGATTATCAAAAGGAGTTATACAATAAGATGTCCATGTTCCTGTGTTTAAAACACTACATTCAAAATAACTTGTAGATGTTCCATCATCACAATATCCACAAGCGTGAGCACACGTCTCACATGTACACCCATCATAACCTATATCAGGTGCGTCCATACATCCTTGTAAAATTATTAAATCAAAAGTAGTAGACACATATACAGCATCATTAGATGGATAATGAAAATTAGTAGTTACTGCTGTTGTATTATCAGGATTAAAACTTAAAGCTATATCAGCAGATAAATCAATATACATATCATGATAATTAACACAATCTAATTCACAACCTGGACTTTGCCATGTTCCCGTACATGTACCAGGTGTTCCTGTTCCACCACTATTACAATCTTCATATGCAAAACATTGTGTTCCATTTAACACGGCATGATCACCAGAACCAGATTCACAATAATACACTGCACCTGTATTACAACTATTTTCATTTAAAAATTGTAAATTAGTTCCAGCTGGAGTAGGACAATACCATTTGGTATCATCTTCAGGTCCACCCAAAGTCCATTGTGGTAAATCAAATGTACGTTCAATAAAATATGCAGGTATTTCTATTTTCATATTAGTACCATACTCTTGAGTTGGTACATTTTCATATCCTACTTTTGCCCATATGTCACTTCTTGCCGTAAATTCACTTTGTGAAGTTCCTGTTCCATCTACTAAATCTAATGTAAAATCCCAACTATACACAACAATATTAGATGAAGCTTCAGCCGATACAATTGAACCTTCTGCATTTCTAATATAATAGTTAATAGTTTCAGAGCTCTGTGGTATACAAGGTGACTCGTCAACACTATCAAAATCATAATCACATGCTGTAGGAAATGTAAAATCTTCAATAAATCTATAATAATTTGACTCAATACAATCTTCACCAGATACACAATTTTCGTGATAACAAGGTTCCGAACCATCATTTGCACCAGATCCATAATCACAATAATTACTTGCAGGATTACATCCAACTCCACCACTAATTCCAGAACAAGTATATGTTCCTGGAGTACATTCTAATTGATAATTAGCACTACAACCATGTATAGGTGTAATAACACCATTATAAGAATTTGTATCAGCTTCTGGCCAATTTCTATAAACATAAAATTCTTGAGATGGTCCATCATAAAACCATATCATTTCCGGATATGTTATGGCTGAACCATTAACAATTAAACCATCACTAACTGATGTAACCGATGGAGAGTCATATTCACACATAGATTGATCATGAAATTGTGCAGTAGGATCATATGTCGCATTATCAGCAGATGGATCTGTACAACCTGTACAATCGGCATTGTAGCCATTAGGTAAGCATATACCACCACCCAAACAAGGAGTATCATCACCATAATCACAAATTGTACCTTCTGCAGTACCACCAACACAACTTGATGTACTTGAATCTAAACATGTACCAAGACAATCATCATCATCACTACAACCACTACCATTACTAGCACCATTTATACAAGTTCCTTGATAACAATATCCACATAAATCTCTAACACCACCACCATCACATACACCATTACAATCTAAATTTAAATTATAATATTCATAAGATGACCAACAATCTGAACAAGAGTCAGGTCCAAATCCAACACACCAATCATCATCACCTGAATAATAATTTCCGTCAAATGGATAATATTGCCAATTAAATGTACTTGGTTGAAAAGGTGGATTTACTAAATTGGAAGATGATACTGGAGTATCAGAAGTTGCTGGTGCATTTGCTAAACAAATTTGAACAGGATTAGTTAATATAAATTCTGCTCCCGATGAACAACTATAAACTCCCTCACTTAAAGTAATATCACCATCATTATCCATACAGAATCCTACTTCACCAGAACAACCTTCAAATGTTGTAGTGCAATCACCTGTTGAAGTTGATGTTTGATCTAAATCTGGATATAAGGTTACTGCAGATGTCATATCACAACAATTTCCAAAATCATCACCTGATTGTTGCCCACCACATTGTCCTGCACAATCTGCATCCGGACCAACTACAAAATTTTCCCAATTCTCAGCTGGACAACCACTTGGATCAGATGCACCAATACATTGAACATTTTCTCCTCCACATATTCCACATGCATCAAATGTTGAATCACCACCAAATTCACCTGTACAATCATAACACCCATTTACAAAATAACAACTATAATAATTTTCAGTATTACAATCTGCAGAATTTTCACAAGCTGGAACACTATTACATACTCCACCACATTGACCACATTCATCTTGATAATCAGATTCAGTATATCCAGTGTTTCCTCCAACACATTCACCATCACAAGTATCGAATGTATAAGAACCAAATCCATTATCTAAGTCATCTGGATTATAACAAGTTCCATAACAATCAGAACTTGGATTTGAAGAAGTTCCAGGTAAAATAGTATAATTAGTACCATTATCTAATGTAACTACATAATCGTCAGATTCAATAAAACAAAAACCACAATCATCTACATAATGACAATAACCAGTTCCATCATGTTCTACACAATAACCAAATACTTGTGCACCTAAAGCATTAGTTGAAGCACAATCAGATGATGTAGAATATTCAGAATAATCTCCTGAAAAACTTGATATTGTATTATTAGAGCAGATTGGAACACAAGATGGACAATTAGTTGGTGAATTTGCTGTTGTTTGTGAGTATAATCCACCACCGCAGTCACATTCAGTTTCAGTTCCATCAAGTTGGCAATGAGTACTGTAACTAAAACCACCAGAACCTGGATATGAAAATTGTCCTTGACAAAATGTAGTATCTGATTTTAAAGCAAAATAATTATCAGGTATTGTTAGGTGAGGACATATTGTTGTACTATCACTTTCACAACCTAAATTATCACCATCACTATTTTCATAAAGTGTAACTTGACCTAAATTATATCCCCAATTAACACCATTGACATCTCCTGAAGCTTCACAGAATCCACAACCATCTTTTTCACTTTCAAGACAACATATCAATCCTCCAGTTTGAGATTGAGTTACATCAGAATAAGTACAACAATCTTTACCATCATTTACATTAATATTACCGGCACAATCATGTGTAAATTGTTCTAAATAATTACAAGATTGAATTTCTCCATTGTTAAAATTATCACGACATCCTGATTTTTTAATGCTAAATTTAATATGTGAAGAAATTCTTGGTTCAGTAAATGGAGCTCCAGTTAAAGGATCATTAGTGTCATGCCAGTCATGTGGCCATTCTATGGACATTAAATATTCTTCATCTTCTGGATAATAAACATATGTAACTGGACAATTAGCTGCGTCATCATTAAATTCAGCATATCCAGGACAATAACCTCCCTCATAAAAAGTATCACTTGGTAAAATATATTTATCCGTTACATTACCTGTAGGATTATTAAAATCTGCACCTGTTGAATTATCAAGACTTAACACATTGTTTGATGTTAAACCTTTTATAGTATATTTCACATAACTACTAATATCACTACTATTTGAAGATAATAAATTATAAACATTTGTAAAATTATACCCAATACCAAACCTAAATTCAGTAAATGCTTGTTTTGTAGTTGAACCTGCAGTTACATATGGATTCAAAGTAAATGAAGATGTTATTCCAGATATTTCAGTTACACAATTATCATCATCACTTATATTTGTACAATGTGAAGAACTTGTAATTGATTGATTTGTTCCGTTTGGAAATTCAAAATTGTCAATTTGAATACTAGGATAAGTACAACTTGATTGTTTGTGATAATTTGCACAATTTAATGGTGTTCCAGGTATACAATTACAATCAGCAACACTTAAACAATTTGTAGAATATGGATCTAAACAACCATGTTTTATCTCATCATAACCACTCACAGTTGTAGTTGGATATTCATAAAGATTTGCATTATCATACCAAGTTTTACTTTCTAAACCATTTATACTATCGATGTCTACAAGTTGAACCCAATAAGGTGTGTCTTCTCCATGATTTTGATCTGATGGTGATATATTTAATGTTAATAAATTTTTAGTTAATCCATCATTGGTTAAATAATCATTCAAAGTTGAAGCTATTAATGTAATTGATTTTTTATTTCCATCATAAGCAGAAAGTGACGAAGTCCAACCAGAAGATATAACACCTTGAGTAATATCAATATTATCTATTGTAGCACCAGATGAATCTATTAATAATAGTATTCTCCCAACATATTGAGAATTTGTAATGTTAACTTGTACAGTATCTGTAGAATTATCTATAGTTCCTAATGTAATTGTAGGTATACAAGTATCACCATCATTAGTTGAATCATTGTCACATACACCACAAATGTCTAAATTATTTGATGGTAATTCACCATTATTTAAAACATTATAACATTGACAATTACAATCTAAATTAGGTCCTCCGTAATTATTTAAGTCTGTTGGATATATCCAACCACTATCTCTTCCCGATACACAAGTTGTTTGATTATTAATTCCACCACATATACCACAGTCATCTAAAACCAATGTTCCATCTAAATCTTCTGCACAATCTGCACAAACACCCGACTCTGCCCAATGTGGACAATCACCCTCATTACAACCTTGAGGACAACCACCACTTAAAGTTAAATCATTATAATCACACGATATTCCATTTATTCCATAATCTGTTCCATTAGTTCCATAATACAATGGATTTGGATTTTCACCACCTTCAAGATACTGACAATTTCCACAACCATCAGTTAATGCATTACTATCACAAATATGATTACAACCCATATCACCTTGATAATTTCCACTATTCCAATAAGAACTTCCACCACAATCATTACATTCATCATATTGTTGTGTACAACCATTTTCACCATCAGGACACCAAGTACCAGAAGCAGTACCACTTCCATCACAATCACAAATTGGATTTCCATCATAGGTTGTATTCATTGTGTCATCACTATTGCCTGTATTTCCAGTAGCTGTTCCATGACCATTACAACAACCTGGTCCATCATTCCAATTTGGATGAGTTATACATTCATAAAAACCTCCTCCAGGAATAGGACAATCTGGATCTCCTGATAAACATTCTGTATTAAAAATTCCATCATTACAAACATTTGACAATGTTGGATCTATAAGACATTGATTACAAAAATCATATCTATTATTTCCATTTACAACACCTGCACAATCAGTACAAGATAAATTTCCCCCACCACAAACAGTACACTCATCTATTGTACTTTGACAAACACCAGCAGAATTTGGTGCACCATCTGGACAATAATTTCCATCACAATCACAATTACCAGTTCCTTCTGTTGTTCCATTTCCATTACAACAACTTGTATAATCACAATCACTACTATTACCATTTGTTTGAGTACAAGTATTACCAGTACACTGACCTGAACCATCTGCTCTTGCACCAGTATTACAAGCATTTATATCCATACATCCAGTACAAGTTGCATTACCACCATTACATACACCACAGTCATCTAATGCACCATCACCAGCACATACTCCCGCACAATCACAACCGGCAGAACCATCAGAACAATCACCAATTTGATATGTTGTATCAGTTAAATGCCCCTCACCTACACAACTATAACCATCAGCAGTTACACTACAATTAGGACAATTTCCCTGACAATCTCTTTCTGAATCTAAACAACAACCATTTTCATTTTCATTATTACTACCATTACATTCACCACTACAATCTAAACCATCATCATCTAAATTTATAGCATCAGGGTCTGGATTACAATTACATTCCGTATCTGAATTATCCTCAATCCATTTTGGATTACCAGCAGTGTTTGGAATAAAACAACCAGTCAAATCATCAATATCATAAATTAAAGTATATATACAAGGTATTCCTAAAGTAGAATAACCATCTCCAGAACCTACAACATAATTTGTTGTATTTACATTTTCACAAAATAATTTAGTTGTTCCGTCTTCACCATTTCCACAACCTAAACTATCGTCATCTGAATCATCATATAATGTGTAATTAGGTTCAGATTCATCACAACCACATCCCAAATCTGCAGCTCCTGCAATTCCTGCATTAGGACCTGCACAATCACCACAAACATCATATGAATTTGCAACATCTCCTGCAGTATCACCATAACCATCTGCATTTGTATCAGATAAAATTATACCAGCACAATCAAAACATCCAGGAGAACCATTCCAATGATAACAATGAGACCACTCCGATGATTCACCACCTAATTCATCTACTGAAGGTACAGCACCTATAACACAATAATTACCAACACCTGCAGTGCCTGGATATAAATTTGGACAAGTTCCACACGCGTCACGACCCTCGCCGTCTAAATCATTAAGATTGGCTAAATATGCCGGATTATCAGTACCATCAGACAAAAGTTCACAATTAAGTGCACAATCTTGTGTAATTGGAGTTTGAGTACAAGTTCCACAATTTACGTCTGTAAATGATGTTCCAAAACAAGTTAATGTACAATCTTTTAATCCATCACCTCCATCTCCCCATTCCCAAGTTCCATCATCACCTTGACCAGGTCCTCCATTACCCGCAGGTCCTGAATCTGCATAATTTGTCCAAGTAATACCATTATCACTCGTACATTTTCCAGCATTTGAGGGTGCATCAGGTGGACAACAATCACAAACCATTGATGCATTGTTACCATCACATACACCACATAAATCATAGTTAACTGCACAATTTTCACCATTTGCATCACAAGTACAATTTCCTGCACAATCTCGTATACCAGTTGTACAAGTTGTATCATCATCATCGGAGTCACAACAATTACCTTCCAAATTACCAAATGTTAAACCGGCAGCTGTACATTGAGCTGCCATACCACCACCATTACATACACCACATTCATCGTATTCTGCACATAATGGAGTTCCTGTATGACAAACTGAACCATCATCTGGACAACAACATTCTACAACTCCGTTTTCTGAACAATCAGTTGTTGAGTTTCCACTCGGTACACCATCACAAGTAGCAGTTGGACAATAATTATCTGCCGTATCATCGGTAGGATTACAAGCAGTATTAGTTTGACTATACCAACAACCCAAGTCTACTATACCATCACCATCAGCATCAACAAATTCTACACAAGTACCACAATTATCTTGGATTGTGTAAGAATCTCCAGAATGGTATAAAATACCATCACAATCAAAAATAACATTATCAGTTGCAACTAATTCAGGTGATGTGATTATATTTATAAATTCATTGTTCGCAGAATCATAAAGTTTAGTCAAACTATCAATTTGCATTCGTAATGTTTCTGTTCTTTTACTTGGATCAGTTGTAAACCCTATTTTGTATAATAATTTTGCATCACCTGTAAAATCATAATCACCTGTATAAGATACATCAATTGTATT
>MDSZ01161247.1_pt1 | contig 26989 bp, 26 predicted proteins | sample 811201 | NCBI WGS metagenome assembly MDSZ01 (sample SAMN05326647, study PRJNA326480) | marine metagenome | isolation source: seawater | place: Indian Ocean: North | collected 2010 | reverse complement strand
TGTATAATCGAAATAATATCAGACTTGAGATTATAGTAATATTTGCTAATAAAAATATTGAGTATAAATTTACTGGTGTTGCGTTTGTTAATTCGTAACCATTGGATAAATTAAAAAAACTATCTTGTCTTAGAGATAAGGATAGCCACAAAGCAAGACTTATTGTAACTGCATCTACTGATACAAGCAGAAGTCTTTTCTGTAATCTTGTTAAGTTAAGTAAGATATCTTTCATTTTTATATATTTTAATTGATATTAACTAATAATCTTATTTAAATCAAATTGATGATTAACAGGAAATAGCAAAATATGCCTCAAAAAATTTTCTGGCACATAATCAAGCGTGTCTTTATGGTATTTTGGCCATGCAATTATAGTTATATTTTTCTGAGTACCCCATTTAATCCATTTTTCAACATTTTCTACATCATTAACATAGCAAGGAAATGCATAGGGACAAATATCTAAATTATCATTAATAGTCTTCATAAATGTAATATCATACTTTGATAAATAGTTTTCCCAGAAAACAAAATTACTTCTTCTTTTATTTTTAATCTCACTATAAATAAAATTATAATTATCAATGATTTTTTTTGAAAACATATCAATGGGAGAATATTTATAATCCATACTATAGGGTTCATGTCCCATTTTACTTGTACCGCTTCTGGTACGTTTCAAACTTCTTAATGAGTATTTTATCTCACCAATATCTGGAAATCTTAGTGATTGTTTCAGTCTTAAATTATTATTAGATGAATAAATTTCTGCCCCACTGAGTACAGGCAATAATTTTCTTAAGCTAGTGAACGAAAAATCTATTGCTGATTTCATATTTGTCTCACTTGAATCACTTAAAACATGTGCGTTATCTAGAATGATAAAATTATTATGTAACTTATCTGAGAGAGTGTGATCACATTTGAAACCAAAATAATTTACCAGTAAAATGATATTTTTTTGCTCAATAGCAAGATTTTCTATTTCATGGATATCATAATTTAATGCTTCATCTACATTATAATACTCAATTTTTGTTTTATGAGATTGAGCTACATCTACTATCTCATCACAAATTAAATTAGGGAGTATAATTTTATTAATTATATTATTTTCTTTTATAAATGAAATTATATGACTGAATGCTAATCTGCCAGATTTAACTAGAATTCTATCATGAGATTTTTTTCTATTTAAAAAAGAGTTGAGTAATATTCTATAGTCAAAAATAGGTTGTAAAGTCATTACCTATGTACATTTGTTATTAAATATTTGCCTTTAGTATAATTTATTTTAACTAAGTATTGAAACTCTCTGAGATGACATAGTTGCTTCAATTTCATTATAATTATGTAGCTTTAGCTATCAAATAGTCTCTGAGTTTAATATTTTCAAGTAATGAATTCCTGATTTCTTTTAGGTACTCTTTATGTCTATTATCCAATAGAGAAATAATTTCTCTCTCATTTCGAGCTATAGGAAGTGATGATACATTTATTCCATGACAGTTTTCATTTTCTTTACTAAAAATAATAAATGGAATATCTAATAGCGCCGCCTCATATATCCCCGTCGTATAAGTTGTGAATATTATCATTTTATAATTTCGCATAATAGATGATGATTTTTCTGTATGATCAATAAAATTAAGTTTTGTATTTAAAATTTTTTCAATATTTAGTTTTTGCTCTTGCATTATTTTATTAGTATGGTTAAACACATTGCTATGTGTTTTCCAATCGATATTTAGATCATTTTTATGTAGAGTATTGGATAAATCTATAATATCTTCTTCAAATTGATTTAAATTCATCCTATTGCCATAACTTAGTAAAACTAGAAGGTCTTTTTTATTAGTGTATTTTGAAGAAGAGATATTAATAGGATATGTAATTGGGATAGACTCTAGTTTGTTTTTCATAAAGTACTCAGATGATTGATTATTCCATGCAAGTACTTTAGGGATATATCTCTGTTTATACTCCTCAGAGGAGATAAATGGAAATTGCAGACCTTCAGATATTATACCATGCGGTAGATACTCAACTTTTACATTCATTTTATAACATGATAGCAAGACTATACGTCTAAATGAGTCTACTGTCTCATCTATTATAATTGCTTTAGTTTTTGACCACGACAAAAGTAATTCTATTTTATGTTGAAGCTTTGTGAGGTAACTAATATTAAATTTATTAAAGAATATATTTAATATGTGTTCAATCAAATCTATCTGATCATCTCTAAAATATTTCCATATATTTTTATCTAGTGTGAAATCTCTCTTGATATTCTTTGAGAAGTTAATAACAGCAAGATTTGATGAATATTTTTTTAACTTATTTATAGTAAATATCGAATAAAATCTCTTGATGAAATTGAATACCGAGTATTTAAAATAATGTATCGATTCAGGGAGATCGATTACAAAAGATGATGGGAATACAAATATTTTATGATTTTTCATAGTAAGATATTTTGAGTAAAGATATATAAATAAATTATTATGTTCTAAATTATCTGGTATATCACTTAACATTTCATCGCTATGACGATAACTAAATCCTATGAATGATTCATTATTCTCTATTAACTCAATTCGATAGAGCTTTGATAAAGATGTCATAGCTTTTTTAAAAATGAATGAAATATTATTTGAATATTCTATCTCTTCAATATTATTTTCTTTTACCAAATACTCAGTTCTATTATAAAATTGACTGTATGTTAGATAATACTTATAAATAAATTTGAATACTAATGGATAAAACTTTTTATCATTATTCTTTGCTTCTAAAAATAAATTATTTTCTAATGTAGCATTGATTGAATATTCATTAATATGGTGATCGATGTCAAAGAAATATACAATGTTATTATTCTTATTCTTTAGAAAATTTGATTTTGAAAATGTTACATATAGACAATTAGGTTTCATCTTAATAGAGTTATTATTACTGATAAATATTAGCTTTTTCATAATACTTTTAAATTTATAAACTCATCTACTTTAGTGTAATTATCTATTGGTTTTATATTATTTGATGTGTTTAGAATAAGATCACAATTCTTAGGTTCTTCATATATGGATCCAGCTGAATATCCAATTAAATTTTTAATTATACCTGCATCAGCATTCTTATATAAACCTTTGGTGTCTCTTTGTTTAAGTGATTTAATATCTGAGTATACATAAATAAAAAAAATATTATTTTTGAAAATATCTTTAATTTCTTGTCTAACATTTTCATAAGGTGATATAACAGCAACAATTATTACATCGTATTTATTTAATTCTTCACGGCAAATATTTGCAATATTTTTATTATTAGTACATATCTCATCATATTTAAATCCAAGTGGTACTTGATATTTCTCTCTTATTACATCCCCGTCTAATATTTTTATTTTTAAATTTTTTTCTTTAAGCTTTTTAGCAACATAATCACCATAAAATGATTTACCGGCACCTGACATTCCTGTAAACCATATAATTTTTGATATTAAATTACTCATTCAAAGTGTTTTTGAAACTTTTACGATCATATCAATACATTTTTCTGGATACTTACCTATCGCTGTCTCAGCAGCTAGAACCAATCCAGTTGCACCATCTTTAAGAGTATTATAAACGTCGTTCACTTCTGCACGAGTAGGCTCCATTTGTGAAACCATGGATTCTAGTAAGTTAGTTGCTACATATACTGGAGTTTTATATTTTTTTGCAATAGATATAATCTCTTTTTGTTTTTTTGGTATTTGATAGATAGGTATCTCTTTTGATAAATCGCCCCTATCAATTAGGATGCTGTTAGACACATTTAATATACCAGTAAGGTTCTTAAGTCCATTTTTAGACTCTATCTTTGCAATAATATTTATATCCTTGTTGAAATATTCTTTTAGCTTAATGACATCGTCTGGATGAGAAGTAAATGAAAGAGCAATATTTCTAATGTTTAGATCTTCGGCAATTTTAAAAGCCTCCTTATCTTTCTCAGTAAATGGTGGTAATTTTATCATTCTATTTATAGCAACGCTCTTATTTGACCCTATCTCCCCTCCTACCTTGACAAAACATTCAATATTTTCACCTTTTATGTTAATAATTTTGACTATTGCGCTATTAAAATCAATCGAAAGAAGATCATTTTTCTTTAGTTTTTTATAAATATTTATAGGCAAAAGAGTGATATTCTTATTGTTATTATTTTCTTTATTTATTAATATCCTTTGATTTTTAATGAGAGATTGAGATCTGTTTTTTAAAGTAGATGTTCTTATTTGCGCTCCTTCAGTATCAAAACAAATATTTATACTAGTATATTTTCTTATGTATGAAACTATTTTGGGTAAATCCTCTATTTTTGTATGTGATAAATTTATCCTTAATAATTTAACAACTCTTTTATCTAAGTTAATTAAAAAATTTTTATTTAATGATGAAGGGCCTAATGTGCAAAATAATTTAATCATGTATAATTTTGTTTACCTGTTTTTTTAAAGTATTTTAACTTAATTAGTCTTGGTATATGATAAATACGAACAAAGAATGAAAATATTAGTGCAAAGATTGCATAATTATTTATTTTCTTTATTTTTTCTTTACGTTTATCAGAGTTCATTAAACCATAGTAAAGTATCAATGATCTCTCATCATCAAACATATCTTTATGTCTTTTATAATCAAAAAATAAATTACGATTTATACTTGTTAGATCTAAAAGGTTGTTACCTGTGTATAATTCATTTGTTAATTCATCTGATTTATGACAAATGTTATCGATCTCATTTTTAGATAAAACTGAAGTATATTTTTTATGTATATCTTTTGCTATACCATTTTGTGGTCCATAATGTGAATTTCCAGACCACGGTTCACCGCCTATTGTTGGTTCAATCAGAGTCTTTTCATAGTTGAGACCTATCCTATTGATAATATCTCTCATAGTTTTTTCGGGATATTTAACTAGAGTTTCATGTCGATAAATTATAAATTTATCATTATTTAAATATCTCTCTTGTAGAATTCTAGCTCTTGTAAGACTCGTATTCCAGGATCTTATCTGAGCATCTAAATCATAATTATTAAATTTTTTTACAAAATAAAAAGGTAGTATAGGTTTTGAATATCTTCTACTGCCAAAATATATCCTTGCCAATCTTATCTTTTCTGCTGCTACATAGCCTAAAATATCTCGTATGGGAATTATAAATGCAGAACTAGATAGATTTTTAAAGAATTCATCTATATTACTTAGATACAGACCACCACTGCTCTGCATGACTACGTGCGTTTGGCTGTTAAATAAATTGCCATCATTCCAAGTCTTGAAATAAGCTTTATGCCTTGCGCTATATAATTCATCTGTATTTTTTGCAATAGATGAATATTTCTCAAAACGTTTAATGAATTTCTCGTAGTCAAATCTAGCTTTTACAACATCATAAAAAGCTTTTTCAAGATAATTCTCTCTAACTCCTATTGGGTCACTTCTTTCTTTCCCCCATGTTGTAGAAACCTCTGGTTTATTTTTTGGTATATTTAACGTCTCATATACATCTGTGATTGTATCAAAACTAGGAACCCTTTGTGGAATACCAGCAAAGGTATCCGTTATATCGTAATATTTATCATAACTGCTGAAAGCCAAGTCAACTGGATAACTTAATATCTTCGAGTGATTATCAAAAAGTCTTGGGATAAGTGAACCACCACTACGATTGATACCACCAATATATATAGTCTTATATTTCATACTTATAAAGCATAAGATCAGTATATAATTTTTCACACTTATCTAATAAATCCCTGTCAGCACGATAAGGATAAATGTGATTCTCATTTGATCTTGATACAATATCATTAAGGAGCTTTTTCGTTAATGACGTAGATTTAATTTTATACTCAGACATCAGGGATTTTATAATATTAGTATCGCATTTAATATCATCGTAGAATATATTATGAGTTTTATATTTAGTTGACGTATTTTTTGATAACATTATTCTTTTATTTATTACATACCAGTAATATAATCCTCTAGAAAATAAGTTAAGGTCTAAAAAATATTCCTCATCTCCATTTTTAACCCACCAAGGTAAATAATATTTTGATTTATTTATTTTATACTCTTTTGTTGCGAGAAAAAGATTACTGCCTTTAAAATTCTTACTCAAAAACCATTTTTTATTTGATATTTCGTTTGAGACTTGATTATAATGCCCAATAATATTAAGTACACCCAATGGTTTACATTGCATATTTTTGAATATATTATTAATATCTACTGACTCAGTAAGAATTTGTATCAGTTTAAATTTAAATTTTTTATTATATTCTATAGCGTCTCTTATTCCATCTAAGTTCATTCGATATTTAAGCTCACTCTTAAGTGTATTTTTATATATACTACTGAGATCATTTTTTCTAAAATTAGCATTTCTACAAAGAATTACATCATGATAAATTTCATCAATATGATATTCAAATATTTCCTGTAGATAATCGCGCATTCCTATTTCTTGCTGATAAAGCAAGTTAAATTTTTGTAATATATATTCCTCCTCATTTAATCCACAATATTTACCACTAGACAATATCTGTCCCAAAGTAGTCTTTCCAGATCTACAAGTTCCTGCGATAAATATTATTTTATTATTAGGTTTATAATTTTTAGCTACAAAAGATAGTTTCTTTTTCATATTACAATATAACTATGTCTTTATAATTTCTCTGAGGTGGTTGGTGGGATATATATTTCAGCTTCTCCATCAATGCAAACTTTTTTATTAACATAGCAATTAGTAGCAAACCTCACTCGATTTTTATTTAAATTGACTTCTGTCACTGTAATAATAGCTTCTACTTCATCATCTATGTAAATAGGTCTCTTAAAATTCAAAGACTGGAATGTATATACACAGCCTTCGCCTGGTAGTTGAGATCCAAAAATACCTGAAAAGAGTGAAGAGCAGAGTACACCGTGTGCAATGTTTCTCTTATATCTCGATTTTGATGCAAATTCTTTATCCAAATGTATTGGATTATTGTCGCCAGATAGTTGAGCAAAGTTTGCTACATCCTCAAATTTAATGACTTTTGTCGTATTTGCGGTCATGCCTATTTCTATATCATTAATCGATATTTTTTTAGGATTATTTGGCATTATTTTATACTTGATTTAGATAGTTTTTTTGCTGGGTTTCCAAAAACGGTAGTATGTGGTTCAACATTTTTTGTTACAAAAGATCCTGGCGCAACAACAGAATTTTCTCCAATTATAATTGGTCTTTCTTGCGAACCATTTTTGATAATTGCTCCAGTACCTACATAAACGTTATCCTCTATTATCACGTTGCCATTACACTTGACTGCTGGCGCAAAAGTTACATTATCCCCTATTATGCAATCATGTGCTACATAACTATAAATATTCAAATGGAAATTTATTCCGATTCTTATATTTGAAGTTAATGTCGTAAACGGACAAGCGATAAAACCATTTTGATATTCTACATTATCCATTATTACACTCTTTGAGGAAATTATATTAAAATTATTAAGTTTGTATTCATTGCTTTCTTTTGAGATTAATGATCTTTTAGATGGATCAGATATAGAGACGATCATGAATCTCTCAAAATTATTATATGTTAATAAGTCTTCAAAAATGACTAATTCATGATTATTTATTTTCATTTTTTTTGGTGCAAACTTTCTATGAATGACAAAAATATTTCTATCATCAGGATATTGTTCATTAAGCAACGGCATAATTTCTCTTGCAAAGCCTCCGTAACCGTATATTGCATTTATCCTCTTCATTTTAATTTTACGAGATCTTAATTGTTAATGATATTATGAACATCATTTCTTGCCATTTCATATATTGTTGGATTGATCTTGTCTTTATTTTTTGGAATAAAATTATTTGATCTAAAAGAACATATTATTCCTAATGATTGTAAAATAATTAATGTATCATCGTTATATTTACCCAGAGGATGAGATGCTGTTTTTATTTCATCATCGATGATTGATTCAAGAATATCTTTATTAACTTTATATTCATCTTTCTGTGTATAGTATGATAGGTCATTAAAATTAAGATGATGATTGTGACTATGAAGTCCTATTGAATGGCCATTTTTATGGAGTGATTGTATGTCTTGCTGGTTCATCCAAATCTTATCTATATGTGAATTATCAGAATTATTCAGTGAGAGAAAAATCATCATTTTATTATTAAAATCATTCTCAGAAAAATATATGTTTCTTAAATATCTATATTTAATCTCATTCTCACTATAACCATTAAAATTTCTAGATAAATCATCATAAAATTTAATATATTCGTTTGTATTATATAGTTTATTATCTATATTTAAAAATCTCTCGAATCTATCATAAAAATCATCAAAGCTAGAATAATTCTTGTAAATTAGATTCAAAAATAATTCATTATAATCGTATTGATTGCGAAAAGTTTTTGTGTGCAGAAAAAAGAAAGCTTTAATATTATATTTATCTAGTACTGGTAATGCAAATTTGTATTGACATTTCAAACCGTCATCAAAAGTAAAGCAAATATCTGTATCACGAAGATTATTGTTTTCACATTTTTCGATCCATGATTGAGGAGATATGATTCTATTTTTGTCAATTTTATTGATAATTATTTCTAGTAAATCTTGTGAAATACTTGCGTGACGAGATCCCTCGCCATGTACTCTATGAAACATGATTCCATGCGGATAATTTTCTTTATAATTAGACACTAAAAATAACTTTCTAACTTACTGTCTCTGACAGTATCTAATGTCGCACAGTGTATACCGCCGCCTTGTGTATAAATATGTCTCATTTTAATTGGGATGATATTAAAGTTATATTTCTCTAATACCTTAATAAGTGATGATTGTCTCTCATCGACTATGACCGTGTCTTGGTTATATGATAGCAGATTCATCCCTACCCAAGGTGATGACATCGAGTTAAGATTTGACTCAAAACCTAATTCCTTAAGTTTTTTATAAGCTGGATCTCTATAGTTCTTTTGAAAATCTAGTTCAGATGCTGACGTTTCAGCAACATCCTCAAAATATATTTTTTCCCATTTATCGAGAAGTGGCGGTAAGTTTTCACTATTTACCCTTGCGCTATTAACTAGTATCAATCCTGGTCGTAAAGCCATTAATGTAGAATCGATATGACTTGATCTATATATTGAATCAGTTATATGTATATTGTACTCATCCCCAACAATTGACTCTAACCATTTTCCAGCCTTAAGATTGCCAGATGAGGAGTTTAAGTATAAAAGATCTTTACCTAATCTGAGAGTGTTTGCAGCCTCAAACAAAACCTCATTCTCAGATAGTTTATGTAATTTTTCTAATCTTCCATGAGTAAGTTTTTTGTGTTTCACATCCTCATCAGTTAATGCTCTACTATCCTCATCTCTAAAATATGGTAGCACGACCTCATAGTTAAGTCTTGGTTTTGGTCCACATATCCATTTAAAACCTTTGTCAAAATATTCATACCAAATATCATACAATGTTGTTGATTCAAAATAACGACTCATATCATATGATGGGCTCTCTATCACCATATTGCCAACCACAAGATTTAGATCTCGCACATTATAAGCATTGTTGCTAGTTGATGCCCAGAAAGGTGTTTGGTATAACTGAGAAAAATCAAAAACATTAGGTCGGAAAACTTTTACAGATAAATCCTCTAATGTTTTTGCTAAATTATCAAGATCTTCTGTAACTTCATCATAGAACCAGCTTGGGCTTGCATCATTTGTAATTTTAATTGCTTCTTCAAATTTTTTAGGGTCAATCTTATCACTATGTTGCCATGTAAATGTTGCATGCGTATTTTTTGCTGTACCAACTATACATTCTTTCAAAGTATCCCATTCATTATGAGAATTGATTTTAGACATGTTCAAGTTTCACTTATCTTTATACCCGATATAGTCAATATGCCTTACTCCAACATACCCTCTAAAAAGTATAGTGGTTTTGTTAAGATAGTTTTTCACTTTCATAAGATCATTAGATTTAACAATCTTCAGTAAACCATCAACCTCATTTAGAAAAGTTGTAAGTCTTTTCGTAATAGGCTTCGCAATATCAATATTTTTTATTGATTTCTTATATGAGTCTACCAGTTTAATTGATGATGATATTGAAATCTTCGAATCTGGAGAGATTGCACTTAAATAGTTTGATAGTTTATTTTGCTGATCATGAATTTTATTGATAGAGGATAGGTATTCTTCATAATCTTGATTATCTTCAGTATTTTTAATCATCCATAGAGCTTCTGCTAAAACTGAATATTTCCTTAAATTTCTAATATCAAATGATTTCCTAGAATAAACTGAGTTTGATAAAAATGGAAAAATAAATTTTGGATACGATGAATAAAATCTTAGATTATTTTTTTTAAACCAAGAAAGTACTTCTTCTACTGATGGATCATCTTGTTGTTCAATTATCCATCTATCAAATATAATACTTCTTCTTGTTCTAACCGCTCTACTTTTAACAGATCTTGTGATGTCATCATTAAACAATGTTTCGCATATTTCTTCCATATGATCCCTGTCTTTCCCTAGCGTATATACAATATATCTCTGTAGCATGTTTTGAAATCCACCTATCTTATTTGGGTCACCAAAGATTAAGTATCCTCCTGGCTTGAGAAATCCAGCTAATTTGTCAAATGCCTTCTTTTTATCGTACGTATGAGAGAAAACTCCTCTTGAATGGACGATGTCAAATTTCTTCGCTATTTTAAAATCGAAAATCGATGTGTTTATGAATCTATGTTTAGTAAAATTTGATCCATATTTCTTGAAGACACTCTTAGCTATTTTTATAGCCATATGATTCATTTCAACATGAGTCATTCTAGCTCCCCAATTAGTAAGATACACTGTTTGCTCGCCTGTGCCACCTCCAAAGTCAAGTACATCCTTATCTTTAAACATTTCTTTTGGAAAATTAAATAATTCTCTATATACATACTCAGCGTTATTTTTAAAAGCATCATATTCAGCTTTTGTTTTATCAGAGAAGTATATTGATGGAATTTCTTCTTGGAAGGTGTTTAATACAGTTTTCTCAACGAGCTTTTTATTTCTTTTCATATGCTTTATTTTAAATAAGTTTATTATACAGATTTAGTATTAAATAGATAGTTATTTAATTGTCCATCCTCCATCTACAATTAAATTTTGACCAGTAATATACGAAGCTGAAGTACTAGATAAAAACACAACTGGCCCGACTATGTCGTCCTCAATCGCCATTCTTTTCAATAATGTTTTATCAATATATTTTTTTACAAATATTTTTTGTTGATTTCTAAAAACACCACCTGGTGATACCGAGTTAACTCTTATTTTAGGGGCAAGCGCAGAAGCTAACCATTTAGTCATATAAACTATTCCGGCCTTGGAAATAGAATATGCTGCAGGATTATTAATATTAGTATTCTCATAGATATTCCAATCAGGAGCTACGACACCATAGATAGATGATATATTTGTGATCGATGCCTTCTTAGATTTTTCAAGACTTTTGTAAATTTTTTGAATCATAAAAAATATTGATGATAAATTCACCTGCATACATTTATTCCATGCATCAAAAGATTGGTTCTCAAACTTTTCATTCCAGCCCTGCATATCGTCAGTACCAACAATACCGACTGAATTAATAACTGTATCAATTTTTTTATATTTCTTATTTATATTTTGACAAAGATCATTAATCATATCTTGATTAGATAAATCACAAAGATGCGTATCGATAGAAATTTTATATTTATTATTCAATTTTTGTTTGACTCTATCAAGATTCTTCTTATCAAAATCTACAAGTATTAATTTTGACTTATATGATGCGAAAGTAGATGCAATAGCAGATCCAATGTAACCAGCACCACCAGTTATAAGAACTATCTCATTTTCTCTTGATTTTGCTAACATAATTAATTATTTCTCTTATTGTTCTGTAAAAATTCTGCGAATTTGAAGTCATCAATATCGTCAATATCTACACAGACTCTCTTCTCAAGCTCATATCCATATATCTTACCACTTAAAAGATTTGTTGACTCCCGAATGAATTGAGGATCACATATGTATGCATATGTGGTTATATTATAACATTTACTGGAGTCCTGTCTTCTAAAGATATTGATATCAGATTTTTCAAGCAAGGATATAACTCCTTCTCTGTTTTTATTCACCATATTGAAACTTGGATTATGATTACTTTTCGTTATTCCAATTACTGCATCACATTTTATATTTTTATATTTATTAATCATTGCGGAGATATCGCTATATTCTCTTAGTGGGCTTGTGCACGGAAGTGATATGAATATATCAAAATCGTCCCCATAAGTTTCAATAGCATGCTTCCAACTTTGCCACTCATCTGAATCGTCACCGGCAAGCTCTTTTGGGCGCTCAAACGGTACCGTTGCACCATATTCTCTTGCAATTTTAGCTATTACTTCATCATCTGTAGATACGACAACATCATCAAAAATCTCTGACGCTAAAGATTCATGGATAGTATGTGCAATCAATGGTTTTCCACAGAAATCAAGCGTATTTTTATTTGGAAGGCCTTTAGATCCGCCTCTTGCAAATATAAATGCAATTTTCTTCATTGGATACGTATTTTTTTGTTATTCTCTAGAGAGGAATGCATCGCGTTTAAAATATTTTGCGTATCGACACACTTCTCAAAAGATAATTCTGATTCTGTGTTATTTTTTATAGATTTAAAAAAGTGAGATATTTCTCTCTTGTATGACAAATTAACATCATCATCAAATTTAATATTTTTTATTTTCTTATCTGTGATGCTGATATTATTAGCTAGATGGTTGATTTTTATCTTAGTATTATCTAAATTAATCTCGCATATCCGTTTATTGTTTTTTGCAAGCATATTTGCTTCAAGTGTAATTCGTAATTTTAGATTTTTGTACCAAAAAGTACTTTCAATATGATGCTCTACATTTATCTGTATATCTTGATTCAAGATTTCATTTACTTCGACATGTGTTGGTTTTCCAAATAAATAAACAAGATAATCTACTTCATGACTCAATTCGTTTATTACTCCACCACCAAGATTTCTATTAAATGTTACTGTACTTCGAAAATCTTTATTTTTTCTCCAGGTCCTAAAATCTGTAAATACTTTTATTTTTACATCTTTTATAGCATTAGCATTATTTTTAAGAATCTGTTTCGCCTTTAATAATCTTTTTGTATATCGCATATTAAAGCCTACATGTGTAACTTTCTTTTTAATTTTCGATAATTGTATGAGTGGCTTGATGCGATTAGTTCTTATCAAAAATGGTTTCTCGACAAATATATGAAAATCTTTATTAAGCATTATTTTTATATCATTCAAATGATATGAGGCAGGTGAACAAATAATTGCAGCCGATTGTTCATCTATTGGAAAAATATCATTGATTGTATTAATAATCAAATGCTTATTCTTATCGAAATATTCATGATGCTTCGAATTGGTTCTCTTATATATAAGAAATTTACATTTAGGTCTTTTCTCTAAAATGTTCTGAATATGTCGCTTAGCGATATTACCTGTACCTATTATTAGATAGTCGACAAGTAATTGATTATTTTTTTGCTTTTTCGTAACTTTCATGACTTCCTATATCAATCCATTGTTCATGCATCGGAAATATACCTACAGACTCTTTGTTGATTGAGGCAGTAATTATATCTGTCATGTCGATACGTTCTCCATGAACCAAATCTTTTATGATTTCTGGATTTACTACATATATACCTGCATTAATTAGGTATTTCTTAAGAGGTTTTTCAGAAATATTAATCATTTTATTATTTTCCATCTCTATTGTTCCAAATGGTATTTGGACATCGTAAAAAGAAGCACAAACAGTGAGACTTTTACTTGATTTGTGATGAAAATTGATGAGTTCTGAGTAATTGATATCAGTTAAGACATCGCCATTGATTACAATTATGGGTGACTGTAAAGTGTTTCTTTCTAATAGTGATAAAGATCCTGCTGTACCAAGTGGACTCTCTTCTTCAATAAATTTAACTTTTAACTTATTTCTAAGAGTACTTTCAAAATAATCTTTTATTACACTCCCTTTATAATGTATTGATATGAAAATATCTTTAAGATTATGTTGATGAAGTCGATCTATAATTTCATGTATAATTGGTTTTTTCTTAAGTGGCAAGAGTGGCTTAGGTGTTTCTTTTGTAAGAGGCTCTAATCGTTTTCCTTTTCCGCCAGCCATAATAACGACCTGATAATCTAATTTTCTATTATTTTTTAAGTCATATTCGGTAATAACATCTATAACATTATTTTCACTATCTACGATAGGGACATAATTATGAGAGTTAAGTATTTTTTTTATCATGGATTCTTCAGATGACAGAGCGAAGTTTGGTTGTGAATTCATTATTTGGCTACATGAAGACTCTAATGTAAATTTATTTAATAAACCCCTTCTGATGTCACCATCTGTTATGGTTCCTAAAAGTTTATTATTTTTAACTATAAGGACTATTTTATGTTTACATTCTTGCAATACTTTAATAGCATCTGACATATTACTATCTGGATTTAGTATATTTTTTTTAAATGATTTCATTTATTTTATATCTCTATTTTTAATTGCTTCATTTTCATTTATTCTTTTCTTGGTTTTTTTATTTATAACATTGCTATACTGATATGCTGGTATTCCTACTAGTGATCTTTTACAGAAAATATCGCTATCAGAAATTATTGATTCGCTTTCTAATGTTTTTTCACAGAATATTTTTTTTAAGACGTGTTTCATATTTTTTTTCTCGGACTTAGTTATGATTTTCTTTGGCAATCCTAGAATTATTTCTGTCTTTCTTATATTTTTTACATATTGTAAAAATTCTTTAAAGTTTAATGAACTTTTATGGTCAGGCCCGCTTAGATTTTTTGATTTGGTCACATGGACTTCTATTATACAGGCTTTTTTTGTAACAGCTATGATTGGAGTAAGCATGTTGGTTGAATGATCTGAATAACCGATTTTACACTTATACTTATTTCTCATCGTCTCAAGAACATTTAAATTGAGTTCATCTACAGGGGCAGGATACTCTGTTGTACAATGTAGTATAGTAATTTTATCACTTAAATATTTTTCAGATTTTGAAAAATAATTTCTATGCTTTGTGCTATTAAATTTAAAATCTTTTTTATAATATCCATAAGATAGTGCAGATAAAGCGACTTCAATCTCTTTGTCCGTGGACATGCCTGTTGAAATTATTACTTTCTTCTTTGACATACCAACGTGTAGAAGTAGTTGAATGTTGGTAAGATCAGATGATCCAATTTTTATAGTTTGCAACTCAAGATCGTTTATTAAAAAATCTAAGTCATTTTTATCTGCAATTGTCGTAAGAAAATCAATATCTATTTTCTCAGCATATTGTTTAAGTTTCATAAAATCCTTATAATTCAGCTCATATTTTTTTAACATTTGATACTGAGACTCAATATTACTCGATGTTTTTTGATAATTAGCCTTATCAACATTATCGTCACATATCCTAGAAGCCTTATATGTTTGGAATTTTACAGCATTAGCTCCACATTTTTTGCATTGAGCTATCATTTCTTTTGCTAACTGAACATTACCATTATGATTAACACCAATCTCAGCTATAATATAGGTTAAATTTTTCATTACATTTTATAATCTACAAAATTCTTATTAACTAATGATTCTAAATTAACAGAATTTAATACTTCTAAAATTTTGCCTACACTATTTTTTCCGACATATTTTGGTGTTAATTTTTTCTTTTGATATTTCATTGCTAGAAATATATTCTTGGTAATATTCGTAACAGTTGATTTTGCATCCAGTATACTTGAAGTTCTTGGTCTACCATCCTGTCTTTTCCCTATATTAACAGTTGGTATACCTAATATTGGGCATTCAACTATTCCCGATGAGGAATTCCCAATCAGACATTCAGAATACTTTAGCAGATGAAGAAAATCTTGACGTCCTGTAGATTTTATTATTTGCGAGTTATTATCCTTCTTTACAAACTTCATAATATTATTCAGAATAATTTTACTATCAGTGTCTGAATTAGGATATGTAAAAACTTTATGATAATTACTAAATTCTTGTAATGATTTTAAAATATTTTGTATTAGTTTTTTATTATTACCTTGAACTGTTTCTGGATGAACACATATTACTAAATACTTCTTATCTAAGGGTATTTTATATTTTGATAATACTATCTTTTTACTTTTGAACTTAATATTATTAATTGCATCAACCCCTAGTGATCCTACATTATAGATATTTTTTTTATCCTCACCCATTCTAATTAGACGTTTTTTAAAATCATCATGTGCTACAAAATGAAGATGTGATAATTTCGAGACAGAGTGTCTAAAGCCATCATCTAAGACGCCATTTGTGACCTCTCCTCCATGTAGGTGAGCGATAGGGACATTCATGATATGCGCGGTTAAAACAATGGGGTACATATCATATCTATCTCCAAGGACGACAATCAAATCCGGCTTAATTCTTTGTATCGAAGAATATGCTTTTTTGAGTTGTTCTGACATAGACAATAGTATGCTTCTTTTACTAGTATCTAACTGATATGTTTTAATCACTTCATCAATCTTGAAGCCATCCTTTTTTATTTCTTTAAGAGTATTTCCATATTCTTTTAATGTATGCATGCCAGTAATAATTACACTTAATTTAAGTTTCTTCGAAGCCTGTAATTTCTTCATTAAGACAAACAAATGATTATAATCTGCTCTACTTGACGATATGACACAAATATTTCTCTTCATTTCAATAGTTTATAAATAATCTGAGCTTGGTAAACTAATTGAGCTCTTCCATATTTTTATTGTATTTTGTAAATTTGACCTTGGATATTTTTGAAGATATCTGCTTAAATGTTGAGGCTTCCAGATCTCTCTTGCATAAATGTTATTACTATGAAGCTCTTGAAAGAATTTTTGTTGATATTTTATGAATTCATCTTTGAGAGTAATGTTAACAACCCAGTGATTCGGATTAGATTCTTTATTAAAAGTGTTTATATGACAATATTTATCACCTTTTAACATATCTTTATATTTTAAAAAAAGCCTTCTTTTTTTCTTCAAAATAACTTCAATATTTTTGAGCTGACTTAAACCTAAAGCGGCATTAATATTAGCCATACGCATGTTGTATCCAATACTGTCATGCTCTACTTTCCAGGGATGTTTTATCCTGCTAGTACTCATAATATGCTTAATTTTTTTATAATCTGAAGTATTTTTAAGCAAGATTGCGCCTCCCATCCCGGTTGTTACGATTTTATTACCATTAAAACTAATAATCGCTGCTCTTGATGTTGTTCCAACATGTCTGTTCTTATAAAAAGATCCAAGCGCTCCTGCTGCATCTTCTATCACTTCTATATTGTATTTTTTGGAAATCTTCTTAACACTAGCCATATTAACAGGTTCGCCGTATGCGTGAACAACAATTAGACACTTAATCATCTTCTTAGTTTTTTTATTGAACAATCTATTTTTTTTTGTGTATGTATTATTTTTAAGATAATCCTCAAGTATATTCAGATCAATATTAGGAGAAGACTCGGAACAATCAATAAAATGAGGTATACCATCATTATATAGTATGGAATTAACAGTTGCTGCAAATGTCATTGAGGGTACTAATACTTCCGCATCTTTAACATTGATTAATTTCAAGCTAAGAAATAGTGCAGAAGTCCCAGAGTTCGTCAGGAGTATTTTTTTTGCTTCTGTGATTTTATTTATTTCACAGCTAAACATATCGAGATACTTACCATTCGATGAAACCATTGTAGATAGAATACATTTTTTTGTATCATGTAAGGCTTTTAAATCAAACTTAGGTTCATGCACCTGATACTCTCTCTTCTTTGGTAAACACGACTTTATTTTTTTTATTGTATTTTCAAACATTTATCTAACATAATGATCTGATTTATATTTTTCTAAATTTTTATCGTCACTAAACCATTCTACAGTTTTTTTAAGGCCTTTTACCAAGCCTGATTTACCCTTATATTTAGGTTGCCATTTTAGAATATCTCTTGCTTTTTTATTATCTGCTTTTAGTCTAAAAACTTCCCCCTTTCTTGGCCTCACTCTTTTTGTATCTGTTATAATGTCAGGATATCTTCCAGTAACCTTACATAATGTCTTAACTAAATCACCAATTGAAACTTCATAACCTGATCCAATATTAATGATTTCTCCGACAGATTTAATACTTTTTAACGTGTACTCAAATCCTCTTACAGTATCTTCAATAAATGAAAAATCTCTTGTTGGATATAGTGAACCAAGTTGTATCCTTTTCTTATTTGAGAGTAACTGCGTGATGATTGTCGGTATAATCGCTCTATTTGACTGTCTGGGACCATAAGTATTAAATGGTCTTATTATTGATACTGGTAAACCAAAACTACTATAATAAGACTGTGCTAGTTGATCAGCTGCTATTTTTGACGCAGCGTATGGTGACTTAGCATATGGTACTGATTTTTCTGAAATTGGCATCTTTACAATATCACCATAAACCTCACTTGTAGATGTATGAATAATGCGCTCAATATTAGTATTTAAACATGTTTCAAGTATGTTTAACGTTCCTTGCACATTTGTTGATACGTATGAATATGGAGAGTTATAAGAGTGCGGTATCGCAATAAGTGATGCTAAATGGATAACAATATCAATATTTTTGCATGATTTAGTAACTGATTTTATATCACGAATATCACCCAAAACTATATCGATATTCTTGATAATATTTTTGTCTAAAGTGTCTAACCAACCCCATGAATTGAACGAATTATATAAGCACATAGCTCGAACATCATAGTTTTTTAAAACAAGGTGTTCAACAAGATGTGACCCTATAAAACCATCAGCGCCAGTGACAAGAATTTTTTTATTATTACGCATAGATATTATATTTTTTTACGATTTCATTTATATTTTCATTTTTATTATTAGACCCATATATCTCTTCAATAGAATTTTGCGAAACGCAAAGTATTTTATCACATAATTGCATTGTAGCGACTCTATGCGTAATACAGATTACTGTCATGTCAGGATAATTTATACGTAATGATTTAAATAATTTTTTTTCAGTCTCAATGTCCAAAGCATTAGTAGCTTCATCAAATATTAAAACTTTTGGATTACGATATAGCGATCTAGCAATACCTATTCTTTGCAGTTGCCCACCACTGAACTTTGATCCTTTTTCACCGATAAGTGTCATTATTCCATCATTACAATCCTCTACGATATCCTTAATTATTGCATTATTTATTACTTTCATAATTTTTGATTCGTCATACTCGTTTCTAGAGAGCCCAAATAAAATATTATTTTTGATAGAATCATTTATAAAAGCAATATTTTGTGAAACATATCCAATCTTTAATTTGCCATTTGAATCAACTAATCGATTAGAAATTGTTATCGATCCGGATGATGGAGCATATAGACCTAATAATAAATCTACTATAGTAGTTTTTCCTACTCCTGATTTACCAATAATTGCTGTATATGATTTAGGCTTAAATTCAAGATTAATATTATTTAGTTTAAAATCCGAATCATCATAAGAAAAGTTTACATTCTTAAAGTTGATATCAGTATTTTGATTAGATGTCTTTAAAACAAAATTTTGTTTGTCAGTACTATTCATATCCGTATATATTAAATCTAGAGCTGGAAGATTAAACTTAATTGATGACGTGAATGCAAAAATTTGTTGTATAGATGGGAGTAAACGATATGCTGCCAGAACAAAAAGAGCAATTGTTGGTAGATAATTAGAAAAATCATCCTTCTGATATTGTAAAACAAGTATCAACGTAAATATTGTACCAAACGCAAATATCTCAATAATAAATCTTGGTAAAGTTGATATAATAATATTTTTTGCAGTCAAGTCTAAGAATTTTTGCTGTGAACTTGAAAAGTTTTTACTAAAATAAGATTCTATATTATAAAACTTAACATCTTTTATGCTGTTCAAACAATCAGCTGTACTTTTAAATAATAAATCATTTGCCTCCAATCTTTCTACCCCATATTTTTTTAACCTAGATTTAATATTTCTAAAAATTAAAAGATAAATTGATCCTACTAGTAATACCGAGCCCACAAATGCAATTGGGCTTACAGTGATTAATAAAAATGATACAAATAGCAAAACTATTGCGCGTGTTAATATTTGTAGAGCTGGTATGAAAATTGACTCTGCAAGGCTCACAGATAGTTGTATCACATTCTTAGATAAAGCAGCTGTATCACTTTTTACAAAAAATTTATATGATTGACCAAGGTAATGATCAAATAATCTTGATGAGATTTTTTTTCCCAATACTGCGCTAAATCTTGTATTCATCCATATCGTTAAAGCGTTTAAGGAACTGCATAATATAAATAATATTACGAAACTCACTCCAAAAATAAGTGTTAGAAATTTATCATCAATTTGGAGATATTTTTTAACAGACATTGACAAATCATTATTTCCAAAATATGAGGGATCCGTTATCATTCCAACAAATGGCATTATTGAAAGGACACCCATTACCTCAATTAACCCTATAAAAATGAAAAGAGCGATTAGATAGTATGTTTTTTTTATATCATCTCTATCTAGAAAAAACATAATTTTCGAAAATACTCTATTCATAATTCTTAATAAACCATTTAAATGTTGATTTAAGACCATCATTGATTGAAGTGAATTTTTTGACTTTAAAAGATCTTCTATATTTGTACGGACTCATTGAATTTGATTTCATATCACCCAATCTTTCTTTGCAATACTTGATATTTATATTATTATATTTTTGTTCTTGAGAAATTATTGTGAGAGATTTTACTAGTCTATTTAACGATGTTTCTTTCCCTGTAGCAATATTAAAATCTATGAAGTTTTTGCTATGCCCCAGACAATTGATTATTGCCTTTGCAATATCTTCAGAATAGATGTAATCTCTTGTTATTGACCCATCTCCATTTATATTTAGATCTTTGTTCTCAATTATATTTTTTATAAAGTTTGCGACAACGCTTTTTTTATGCAACGAGTAAGGACCATACGCATTACTAAATCTCAGTATTGCTGTTTTTAGCTTAAATATCTTTGAATATGTCTCACAAAAGCTTTCTATTGATAACTTTGATGAACCATATGTCGAAATTGGATTTTTAATTGTATTCTCTCTCATAGGGGGAACTGCATTTCCATAAACTGATCCGCTTGATGCAAATATAAAATGTCCTACATTATTTAATCTACAACTCTCGAGATAATTATATGTCCCTACTATATTCACATTGAATGATTTTCTTGGGTAACGTATACTCACATCAATACCAGATTCTGCTGCTAGGTGTACTACAGCATCAATACCTTTTGTAATTGTCTTTGCAAAACTATAATTTTTAATATCTGCTTTTATCACGCTTACTCTATCATTAGTTTCTTTATATTTATTTGCACTTGCATGATATTTAAATTTTGTTATTGATTTTAGGTATGTAAGATTAGATTTTGAAAGATTATCAACTACAATAATTTTTTTGAAATGATCTTTATTTATTATTAATCTAATTAAATTTGATCCTAAGAATCCAAGACCTCCCGTAACAATAATTCTCATTTCCATTTTACCTTAGGCATAATTGTATTAATTTTTATATTTTTTTTGTGTTTAATACAGTAATTGGCTATCTGAATTATCGTTTTTTCATTTAATCTATTGGCTTTTAATCCCAATTTTTTTAGATTTGAATGTTTGGCATTATAATAATGATTTTCTTTCTCTACTCTGGGATTTTTAACTTTTTTAATATCTACACTTATATCGATTTTTTTTAATGACTTTTTAACAAGCTCAGCTAACTCAAGAACAGAGAATTGTTCTGTAAACTGATTATAAATTCTAAGTTCTCCTCTCTTTGGCTTGTTCTTCATTGCAATTTTTATACACTCTATTGAGTCAAGAATATTGATATATCCTCTAATCTGATTACCACTTCCATATACTGTTAATGGCTGATTCATAATAGCCTGTATAATAAATCTATTTAGTACTGTTCCGAATATATCATCATAAGTAAATAAAGGAGCATCATCATCATCAAGTTTTTTATTTGGATATAGGCCATAGACTGGGCCTTGCATTAAATCAGTACAACTTAATCCATACATTCTTGTATAAAACCATATCAAATCCGTATCCATAATCTTTGATGTGTGATAAAGACTTGAGCCTTGTCTGGGGTATAAAAACCTATCAGATCTTTGTTTATGTTTAATATTTAACCAACCTTCTTCAATATCTATATTTGGTGTTCCATATTCACCCATAGTGCCTAACTTTATGAGGTGTGTTTTAGGTGAAAGATCCTTGAGCGAATGAATGATATTGAATGTTGATTGTAAATTATTTCTTAGTGTTTCCCATGAGTTTGTATTATTCATCATCGAGAATGGTGCTGAGGGTAATTCTGCAAAATGAATTACTACGTCTGGCATAATATTTTTAATAGTTTTATAAATATCAACATACTTTGAACAGTCTAGCTGATAAAATTTAGTCACACCTTTCCTGTTAATATTCTGGATTCTTTTTTTTACTAAAGGTGTTTCTAATAATGGGTATCTTTTCAAAACCTTCATGTATTTTCGTTTTGAGTAATTATCAACAAGAAAAAGATCATGTGATGAAGAAAATAAGTTAGCAGCCATCGACCAACCTAGATAACCATCTGCGCCTAAGATTAATATTTTCATTTTAGGAATTCTTTGTATGAATGTATTTTAAGGAATTTTTTATACCACGCGATAGTTTCATTTAAACCATCCTCAATTGAGTATGTTGGTTTCCATCCAAAATATTTATTTAGTTTTTTATAATTCATAAACTGATGTTTGATTTCTCCAGATAATTTTTTATTTTTATACTTTTTCTTAATTTCTTCATATAACTTATCATTCGAAGTTTGTTTACATAACTCTCTAATGATTTCATCTACAGTGTAACCATGTGTTGTTCCGGCATTAAAGACCTCTCCTGTATAATTTTTATTTTTGTAAAGATTATAAGAAAGGCATGTATAAAGATAACAAACATCTTTAACATAAAGAAAATCTCTTTTGTTTGACCCATCTCCACGTGGTATGAATTTTCGATACTTATTGATTGATAAAATACAATCTGGTATGAGAGCTGTAAAGTTTAATTGACCGGGCCCATAGATATTAGCAAATCTTGTGATAATTATGGGAAGTTTAAATAGCTTGGATGAAAAAGATTTAGCAATCATATCGCCACAGGCTTTTGATACATCATACGGGTATATAGGTTTCAGATCGTAGTCCTCTTTGTAAGGTAATTTAGATAATGGATATTCACCATATGCTTTATCAGATGAAGCGATAATGATCGACTTAACTGTACCTTTATTTCTAAGAGCCTCTAGCAAATTATACGTTCCGCGGATATTAGACTCAAATGTTTCAAATGGGTCTTTCTTAGCAATATTTACATCGACCTGTGCAGCCAAATGAATACATATATCGATTTTATTTTTACTCACATAATTTGATACATCTTTAAAACACTTAAGATCTACCTTTGATAACTGTATTTTGTTAGAAATATTCTCATACACGAGATATCGGTTCTTCACTTCACTATTTGATATTCCTGACACTTTAGCACCAAGACTCAGTAAATACTTAGCTAAATTGCCACCAATAAAACCATTAATGCCTGTTATTAAAACAGATTTTGATCCCCAGAAATTCTTATTTATATAGTTTTTTGACATTTTCTTGTGCATCCTCAAGTTCAGCTACTGTATTTACAGTTATATGGACGCCTGTATGTTTAAAGGATTTGAGTTTCTTTTGCTTTGCTAAGGTATCTAAAAGTGTCTCAAATTTCTTATGTTTATTAAAAACATCAAACATGATCTTTGGGATATAAAAAAATCCAATATTCATAACTTGCGTAAGAAGTGGCTTTTCCTCGAATTTTGTTACAGTATTAGAAGAATTTATATCCATAACACCAAACGGGATTCTGATTGGATATGATGATACCAATATTGCATTTTTATTTTTTTTATGAGTTTCTCTTAATTTATTAATATTCAAATCTGTTAAAGTATCTCCGTAACAGAGTATACAATTAGTTTGTATTTTACTAATGCAGTGCCTTATCCGTTCTAAAATATTTACATCACCAGAGTTGACTACTGTATAATCAATGTCTTTGAATTTTTTTTTCATAAAGTCTTCAATCTTCTTTGATTTATATCCGGTTGCAATGATAAAGTTATCAAAATTGAATGTTAAAAAGTGATTTATTATATGCTCAAGTATTGGCTTTCTATTTATAGGTATAAGAGGCTTTGGTATGTTATTAGTAAGAGGCCTTAATCTTAATCCTTTTCCTCCACATAAAATCATGACAGTTTCTTTATTCATTAGTATTTTTTAAATAAAGTACATATAGAGGATATGAAGTTAATAACATCATTATTTTTGGCAGATGCGGAGGATAATGAAACATGGATAAAAAAAAGATAATTGGTATAAAATATAAACAGCTTTCACCGTTGAATATTTTCATCAATGGATAAATTGCAAATAAGTATATTAGTAAAAGAGTACCAATAATTCCATATTGATCAAAAAACGTTAGAATATAAAAATCTGAAGTGAGGTATAAAAATGATCCTAGTGGAGAACTAGAAATTATATCATCTTGCATAAATGAATAAGTCAAACCTTTTCCAAATATTGTCTCTAGTATATTATTGCTATAATAACTAAATAATGAATATAAAGGACCTCCTGGAATAAATACTTCTGGGGCACTTTCTTCTCTTACATTTAATAGTAAAGTCATATACCCAAGTATTGAGCCAACAAATTTTTGAAATCCTGGATATAAGTCTGATATATTCTCAATTAAATAATAATAATAATTTAATGTAGCTAAACTCAGAAAGAGAAAAATGATCAGAGTTGTGAATAATGTTATATATTGTCGTTTGTAAAATAAATACAAAAAGCTTACGAAAAACAATATCACATATGCTGTTTTAGAAGTACTAAATATTACTGCAATTAAGCTCAGAAGAGCCCATTTATTGTCATTCTTGTACAATAAATAGAATAATGTGATTAAATGAAATACACCTAGCAATTGTGGTGACCCAACAACACTCCAAATTCTATATAAACCTAAGCTTTTAGCCCCTATCTGGTTGCTTGATACTACTCCAGATGATGCGTAGAAGTTTTCAAAAAATCCTCTAAAGCCGATCAATGATAATAATTGCTCAACAATAGTAAGAATGATACTGATTTTAATAATTGATATTATAAAATTTTCTAATTTTTCTGTATTACTAGTTAAAAGAGGTATAAATATAATTGGTAAAAAGTAACTTATAGTTGAAACTCTGAATTCTAATAAATTAAATTGTAAAGCTGTAAAGAAATCAACATCATATATAAATGGTCTTATAAAAATAGCGGAAAGTGTATGAGATAGTATATAAGCTAAAAAGAAGATAAAGATTAGAGAATGAGAAGACTGTATTTTGAATTTTTGGGCGGCATAAAATAGGGAGAATACTAATAAAAGAGCCAATAATGAAAACTCTATAATTACCGACGGTGTTTTAACAAGACTTTTAAAAATAAAAGCTACTAAAAGAAAACTAAATGTTATTCTGATGGTATTACTGTAATTAAAATATATATTAGTAGTAGTCATAGTAGCCTTTAAGCTTTTTAACAAGATGATTTATATTGTCATGTCTAATTATTTCGGATCTTTTAATTATTGTATTACTAGGAGATCTATTAAATCCCTTGATACTGGTTGCTATTCTTTTGTAATTATTATTTCTTATTACATCAAAAGTATTATTGTTATATGATCCATGTGGTAAAGAAATTGATTTAATTGATTGATTAATAATTTTTTCAAGAGTATTTTTACTCGATCTAACTTCGTCATCCTGATCCTTAATACTTAATTTTCCTAATTTTTTATGAGTTTTCCCATGAGATCCAATCTCACAAATTGACATGTCACTTAAATCCTCAATGTCTTTCTCAGTTAAATAATCTTTAAGTCCAATATTATCTGTTGAAATAAACAGCGTGAATGGAATATTTAATTGATTAAGTATATCTGCGGCATACATGGTATCCTTATATCCGTCGTCGATAGTAACGGATATGCTAAGATTTTTTGAATATGATTCTAAAAATGGCTTTACTTCATAATTATCTTTTATGAAAAGCATATGTTCTCTAAATTTATCTAGAGGTATACTGATACCGTATGTATCATGACTTAAGTTCATACCGAATGCATGATAAATAAGGGTACGATTTCCAACACAGTTACTAAATCTTTTAAATGAATTATAGTAAACTGTAGAAATAATATCCTTTACGATATTTTTAATCATTGATTTATGTTTATTAGTTTTTTTGACGAGTAAATATAAAAGAAAAAATTAAATAAATAAAAGCTATAAATCCACCCATAAATGTTCCAATGAAAACTATTAGTTTTCTTTTAGGAGCATACCTTGTTTGTGGTATAGTTGCCTCCTGATCTAATTGTGCAGACCTAACATCACTAACATTTACGGTTATTGTCTCTAAAGATTTAACTTTTTGCTCAAGTTGACGCAATCCTGATATAAACGAATCAGTATTTTTTCTATTTTGTAAAGCTCTTATCTCGGCATTTAATGCTTTCGTTCCATATA
>MDSZ01237842.1_pt1 | contig 27033 bp, 5 predicted proteins | sample 811201 | NCBI WGS metagenome assembly MDSZ01 (sample SAMN05326647, study PRJNA326480) | marine metagenome | isolation source: seawater | place: Indian Ocean: North | collected 2010 | reverse complement strand
GCTGCCGCCGGAGCCGCTGCTGCTCAGGCGAAACAGCCGCCTGAAAAAACTGAAAAACAGCAAGCAGTATTAGACGCTAAAGCGAATCTTAAGGATGCCAAAGCGCAGGCGCAGTCAGCCGATGCAAAACTCGAAGAAGCCAAGGCTGCTAAACCGCCCAAGCAACTCGGTGCTCAGGAATCTATGAAATTTGAAGAGGATAAAAAAGAACAAATTGCAATTGCTGAAGCAGATAAAAAGAGTGCCGACCAGAAGGTAACTGACGCCACTACTGCCAGAGATGATGCTGTGGATCTTGCTAGGGAGGAAGCAACACAAGCTAAGGCGGATAGGCAACTCGCTGATAAGACTGACGTGAGTCGGATGGCTCAGCCTAAGAAAGAGAAGTCCATGGGCGATGTCATGGGTGAAGCTGAACGGAAACGACAAGAGAAGGCAGCCGCTCCCACGGGAGAAAAAGCTTTTGAAGCTCCTGATGAAAAAGAAATCGAAGCAGGCGCTAAAAGCAGACTTGAAACCGCCAAGAAGGCTAGTGGTATCGAAGAGAGAAAAGCCGGTAACGTCGAAAAACAACGAAAAGCTGAGTATGACGTAAGTCAAGAGAAGAACAAGCAAAGTAAAATACAAGGACACATGGCTGATTCCCAGAGCCGAGTGAACGAGATTGATAAGGAGTCCAAAGACCTTGCGCAAGTTGGCGCGGCACATACTGAAAAGTCAATCGAGGCGGATAAGGCTAGTAGGGCAGCCCAAGAGCAGGAAAATAAACACTTAGAAAAACAGGCTGAACTTAACCAAAGTGCTCAGCACAGTGAGGATGCAGTTGCGACTGCTCAAAAATCCAATCAAATCCAATCACAAAAATTCGCTAAAGCTAAGATGGCGGGTGACGAAGAAGGTATGCAATTAGCGCAAAGGAAAATGGACGCTAATGCCCATACGATCCAGCAGGAAACTGCTAATGCTCAGGAGCTTAGAAGTCAGGCTAATGAACAAGGTAAGATGGCTACCGAACAGCGAGCAATTAAAGACCAGAAGAAATCGGAGATGGATCAACACCACGCGGATGCTCAAGCAAAAGGGGAAGAAATTAAGTCACTTCAGGGTGAAAAGACTTCCGAACTTAAAAAACAAGAACACTTAGGCCAAGAGATGGAAAAATCTCAGGGTCGTCTGGGCGAAGCTGAACAGGCAAGGGACAAAGCCAATGAAATGGATGTCAAGTTAAAGGAAGAAGAAGCAGTTATGGCGGACAAAGCTCAAGTAGACGCCAGAAAGAAAGCTACAATAGATCAAATTGCAGCACAAGAAGGCAAGTCTGTTCCACAAGCTGAGCTAGGAGCAGCCGGGCAGGGGGTGTCTAAAGGTCTAAAGAAAATTGAAGGTGATCTTGGTAAAACATCTAGGAGCTATAAAGAACAAGACAAGTTTATGAAGGCCTACTCCAAGGAATTGCAACGTGGAGTTAAGCCACAAAAAGCTATGGCAAGAGCCTTAAAGCAAACTAACACGGCAACGAGTAAATTTGGAAAAGCGGTTGGTGGAGCTAGAGCGACTGCTGCCAAGTTTAGTTCTGGAGTGAGAGGAGCTGGTCACGCAGCGAAAAAAGCCGCCGGTGCAACATTGGGTCTTGCTAAAAAAGTTCCGGGAGTATCAACAGCAATGAACAAGCTAGGAGGCCCGATGAAAGCCCTTGGCAGTAAAGCCAGAGGTGCTGGCAAGAAGCTGTTGGATATGGGTAAAAAAGCTGCTAAGGCAAAAGTTGGCTTTGGCAAATTAATGGCAGGCCTTGGTGCGTTGGCTACCGCCGCAGTTCAAGCGATTTCAAAATTCCAGCAACAAAAGTTTGATGAAGCGTTAGAAGGTGAAGATGCGGCTGGCGCAAAAGCAATGGCTGAAGATACTGGTATTGGAAGTATGGATTTCATGGACAAAGCTGGTGGCATGATGAGCGGAGCTGCAATGGGAGCTATGATGGGTTCTTTCTTGGGGCCAGTTGGCGCAGCGATTGGCGGTGTACTTGGCGCAATTGGGGGCTTAGTAATGGCATTCATGGGCGCCGAGAAAAAACGTATGGAGAGATTGAAAAAAGTCAACGCTCTTGAAATGAAGATTTCCAAGAAACGTCAAGATAAAGCTATGGAAAGCATGAAGGAAGAAGGCGTAAGCAGTAAAAATGTTAATGACATGAACGCCGCCTTCGCGATGACAGAGAAGACTATAAACGCGAGAGACAAGAAGAGCGGCAAATTCCTACAGTCAGAAGACGAAAGAGAAAAAGCTAATAAAGAAGCTGCTGCCAAACAGTTAGAGTTCGCCGCAATGATTGGTCAGAGTGCGGGTTCCATGGAAGAGCTTGAAGCCAACATGGCACAGCTTTCTAGCGACACCATAGGAAGCTCTGAAGCAGAAATGCAGGCTGCTAGAGCGGCATTCGCAGCAGCCGAAGCAAATAGAGCACTTGCCAAGGCTAACGCAGACATTCTCAAAGTGGCCTCTGCGTTTGATAGAGCAGGAGCAGGTGTAGATAACTTCTTAGCTAGTATGGAAACTGGCGCCAATACAATGGACGCCACAGTCAAAACCTTAGAAATGGCTAGAGAAAACATAGCGCTTGGGGAAAAAGGCGGGAAGGCCGTACAAGAAGCAAGAGCAAGAACGTTTGACACCTTAAAGAGATCTGGAATCGCTGAAGACTCTGAATTGGGTCAATCGCTCAATAGATCTTTTGATGGCATGCAGCAGGCAGCCGACTTTATGGGTAGCATGCCTCAAAGATTAAACGCTATGTCGTTTGAAAGGGGTGAAGGGGTAGAAACGACAAGAGGCAAGGTGGAGCAAGAGTTGATGGCTGGGGTAGACCCAAGCAGCCAGCTAGGTAAGATTATATCTTCCAACATTGAAAACCTTACAGATGAGCAGTTAAGAAAAATTGCAGCAGGCGAGCTTGACATATCCGACGTACTAAAGGGTATGGGTGATCAAGTTAGCAAGCTTGGTGACGCCGCACTTAATGCAGCCAAGGCTATCCAAGCCCATGAAAGCAAGATGATCCAACTCACACAGAAACGTGTTGAGGCAGAAAGAAATCTTATTGCAGCCCAGAAGCAGGCAATAGACCTTCAAATGGAGGCCGCAGAAATAGCAGCCAAGCATGGCGGGGCAGCGGTCACTCCAGAGATGAGAAGAGAGTCAATACTGGAGAAGGCTAATCTAAGCGGCGGAAGATTAGGCCTTAGCGCCATGAGAACTGGTGACGCTGGTGAGCTTAGAGCCAGAGCGTCAGAAATTAGAGGACGATTTGGCGCTCAAGAAATCAAAGGAAGAGGCGGAGGATTCATGGGCGCCAGAGGCGTGCAGGACGATCAAAGAGGTGAACTTGAGGCAGAACTCAAAGGACTCGTTAGTATTACAAAGCAGTTGATTGCTGAAGATGAAAAAGCCCTCAAGATATTACAACAAAAAAATCAGCTAGAAAAGGATTCGCTGGAAGCCTTAATCGCTGGTGATATGGAGAAATTCTTCAAGCAGCAAGAGGCGGTTGGAGCGCAAGCAGCCATTGCTTCAGGCGACTCTAAAATGCTTGGTATGTTTGGGCAGGAAGCTGTAGCGGCGGCATTCCAGAATATTCAGAAACTTGAATCTCAAGGTGTTCAGGAAATAGACGGTGTTTCTATAGCCAACATGAAGATGGCTGGCGCATCAGCGGCCCTGTCTGGAGCTGGAATTCAGGACGATAGAATGACAGCACTGCTGGCCGGTCAGACGGCAGAGGAAGAAGCTTTAAGAAGCGGGATAAGGGACAAAGCAGGTGCGCTTGCGGGTATGGGTGAAGTCATTAAAGATATTGCTGAGATGAAAGTTCAAACAGCTCAGATGACAATCCAGAAGGCTCAGGTAACATTCCAAGAGGAGCTGAAAGGCGCTAGCACTGAGCTGGACAATAACGCAGCAATCACCAAAGCTCTTGGCGGTTTAATCTATGCAAGTAGAGGTATCTTTGTTCCTAAGGGCACAGACACTGTTCCCGCCATGTTAACTCCGGGTGAGTTTGTTGTCAGGCGCCAAAGTGTTCAGAGAGGAAACAACCTGCAAATACTTAGAGCAATGAATAACGGCGCAAAAACTTTCAGTTCTGGTGGTCGCGTTCAATATCTTGCTAATGGAACTCCGGGTTCTCCAGAAGGCACAGTTGGTATATCAACAGGTATAGACCCTGAGGTTGTTAACAATCTTACCACAAGCTTGAACAGGTTTAATACCTCCCTAGCAGAGAATATAAGCAAGCTGGAGAAAGTCAAGTTAAATATCAGTTTAGACCCAACCAACATAAATGTTACTCTTAACGGAACTAGCTTCCTAGGAAAACTCAAGGATGACTTGAAGGATGAATTATTACAAGTGGTTTCTGATCAAATAAGGAACACTAAAACTAATTTGGCAGGGGAACCACAGGTAAAACCCGGTGTACTTAACACTTAGGATAAACAGGGAGTAGGAAAATGGCAACGGTTATTTGCCACTGCACAAAGAAATTTCAGGCTAAGCCTAGGAAGTCTTCAGGTATAACAGCCAAGCTGTCTACCTCTCCGGCTAGCCTCGCGTGCAAAGTAAGCCCTACCTCTGCATCCATAAAGGCTTCTATCAAAAGGGAAAGAGCGTGCTCCGCAAATCCCAAAGCCACACTCAAAGTCATATCGGCAGGAGCTACTTCTGACTATAAACTAAAGCGAAGCTTAAATGCGGTTGGAAAAATAAAGCCGGGACTGACATTAAACAGCAACCCCGTCATGAAGATGAGCGCCGCTGCTTCTATAAAAGTCCCGTACACAGATAAGTTTGCTGGAAGTTTCTTTGACTTTGGGTGCGAGGCTGGCTCTAGATCTTCATCCACTAACTATAACACCTTGTGCAGTGGTGTTCAGAAACTATATCCAATCAGAGATGTTGAAGTGTCCCTTAGCGGAAGTTATGTTAGGGATAGATACAACAGGTCTTCTGGATTATACGAAAGTGTTGATGATGGTATCTTTACTGGAACATATCACACCCCGTTTGGGATAAGCACGAGAATATCTGATGACAGCACGACGTTCATACAGCCCTCCTCAGTTCAGACTGAAGGTAACTTTAGATACAAGTGTGAAGTTAGCAGGCCTAGAGTTACAGGCAAGGAAAGCAGACTTTATATAAGAGCTTCGGCCCCTACTGAGAACTGGTCATCTAAAAATGCCCCTCAGTATACCCTGACAAATCTAAAGCTTGAAGACCCCTCTGGTAACTTGATAGCCAAGTATAAGGATATTACACTGCGGGGTGACTCAGACTATTCAGACCCAATCTACAAAAACTTTGCAACGTATGGCGCTGAACCAGAAATAAACAATCTCGCATTAGGCACTTGGCATGCAGATTACCCTATAATGGGTGAAGCAAGTGGGTACACGCTTAATATAGACATAGAAATTAAAACGCTCCATGACCCATTTAACGACGGATTTAACACGGGTTATCAAGATAAAGATCAGCCGCCAGTTCTTACCGAGGCAAAGCCTAACGATTACCTAGCGTTAGACGGTGCGCCTTTGTCAACTCAGGATCAGTCTCTACAGTTTAACCCCACAAATACTATAAGAATATCTGCCATAGAAATAGTAAACAGTGGCGGTTTTGATACAGTAAGAGACAAGTATCTTAATATGTTTTTGGATGTGCCACCAACGGGCACTAGGTTGACGAGATGTCTCAAGCCGGTTTATATGCCCACCTATGGATTTGATAGCGGGGTTTATCCAACCGTAAGTAGCGTGTGGACTAACACCGGCGGTCATTACACAAACCAAAGCGGTATTGGTTCTGAGATTTTGGTTAGCCAGTTAAACAGAGACAACAAGCACATAACACTACAGTCAACTGGGCCAGTCGCAGACTCAGGAAAACTTTTCGTTAAGTTTGCTCACCAAAAACCAAAGTCTGAAATAGCCATGAGGAATGGTGGCTTTGGAATTGGTCATAGCAAGTCCGAGTTTAATGTTGGTTACAGGGAAGAATACGAGCCTGTAGATGCTTTCTTCTTAGTGGAATCTGCTTACCTGAACATAAAAGCTAAGAAGCAATCTGGCAGCAGGGATTATGCTATTGATGTCGTGGGCTGGAGTGATGACAAACTTCTTTCTGTATCTTCACCCGTAGGTGGTTTCCTACAAAACACTACGGGTTCTGGAGACCAGTACTCATTAACAGTCGCCTCTGGATATGGCTCAGTAAACGACTTGGCTTTGGGTGGAGAAGCGGTATCAGACAAGCACCAATTCTTCAAGTCAAGCGGCACCAACAATGCTGGTGGAGATCATTACCTACTTTCTTCCCCACTGGTAAGCGGCACTACATTTGAGTGGTATAAAGTCCCACTGAAAATATATAGCGATAAACTTGATCTTGGTAAACCCGTAGACTACAGTCAAGCTTCTTTCTTTGAGAGTTTGTACTTAGACATATTCCCACTGCCAACTGGAGCATCTATTTCTGATATCGAGTTGTGCATAGACTACAAACCAAGCAACGCCCTTGGTATGCACATACTTGCCCATGAGTCAGTTTCCATGATTGAAAAGGGAAGGTCTGAGGGTAAAATATATCCAACTTCTAGACAGATAAACGATGAGGTTATAAACGCTGGCCCAGAGTTTGCGGCACTCTCCGATATTCAGAACATACCACACGGCTATAAGGCGGCAGGAGCATCTGGGGAACTTACACTTAAGTCAAACTACTCAAGGCGCTGGAAGGGAATAAAGGGGCTTTCCCGTGGGCCTTACAATGTTAATCATTTTGACTTTGGTTTTGAAAGGCCTTTGTTGGATTCTCCATTTGTATCAGGCGTATTCGACTTTAATTATGACGATGGCTTGTCTATAAAATCTAAACCAATCGGGAGTGGTTATGGAACCCTCAGCGGAACGCTTACCACAAGCTATGATAATTATAGATTTAAAAATGTTGGCTGGAGGTTTACCAGTGGCACAATGTTCCAGAATCAGTTGCAGGGATTTACGGGCCAATACCAAACAACTGACTGGACATCTTATAGCAGCGGAAATAGAAACTTTAAAAATCATGAGCTGTACGGAAAGATAGCTGACGCATTTGATAATGTCATCAGGGTGTCTGGCTCCAATTCATATATTGACTTTGGCGATATTAATGTAGCGGATCAGTTCAGTTTATACCTAAGGTTTACACCGGATGTTAGTGTTAGCGGCTCAGCCTATAATCTGTTTGAGTCAGGCGTTCTCCTGTCTAAGTGGGATAGTGGTAAAGACCTTGAGTTTGGGCTTGGATACAGCGGTGGAAATCTCATGGCGTTTGCTGAGTCTGATGGTGGCGCTCTTTACACTGCTAGGGACACCATTGCCTATAGTGGCTACAACTACCCATTATCGGTTGTGGTGACACACCATAATGCTAGTGGGTTGCGATTGTATACAGACAATGAAGTTAGTGGGTCTTTCACAAACTTGCGCGCAAGCAGTAGTGCGTTCACGCTAAGAAACGGAACAAGCAATTTTATTGTTGGTAACTCCACTGGTTCCGGCGTGGGTATGAACATGTTCGTCAGTGAGATAGGTGTCTCAAACAGTGGCAACCTAACCCAAAATGCAGCTCAGATAAACCAAAAGCAGATACAGACGACTGAGTTCTTTGATGGAGGAAGAGTTAAGTTTTGGGCTTCTGGAGAAACCTACAACAATGACAATTACAAGTTGTGGGATTATGTTAATGAAGATACCTTAAACTGGGATCTCGGAGCGTTCAAATATTGTAGTTTTGGTATTGGTTTCGACGGCTTCACCAAGAGGACGGGAGCAGACTTAATAAGCTTCAACATGAAGCACTACGGATCTGGGTATTCTCAAGTATCAAATATGAGCTTACCAAGTTCTGTTAATTACGGAGAAGTTTCTTACCATACTCAGATTGAAAACGACTTCTTGAGATTTAATTTATCTGATACCCCAGATACATTCTACTCAGCTAAACCAAGAATAAGCAAAGACCTTCCGCGTGGATATCAATTCTCTGATAAGGCGATTGTTGTAGAAACTGTGGTTGAGCATATTACCTATGATGAGTTAAAATGGTCTGATGGAAAGGTTGGCGCAAAACTGATTGTCAGCCTCTATACAAGAAATCAAGATCCTAAAACATATCAGAAAGATAATTGGGGATTAATAAACAGGGCAATACATTATCTTCCAGCTTCGGGTTGTTGGGAGAGGCTTGACAGTACGTTTAACTATGACAATATGACAGATGAAAGTGAGCCATGGGCCTTGTTCCCACACGAAAGAAGGCTTACAGAGTTCGACCAAAAATACTACTCGCAAGATATTGACGATATGTTCTTGCAATACGACTTGGTATATCCGTCTGGCCCAGCGTTTGAATCACGGCTTAATATACACAGCGCCCACGTAAGACTGGAAGACGCTTTAGTGAAGCCATCTTCAATCTGGACATCGGGATTGCGTCTTGTTGCTAGTGGCGATAAAGCTGTTCGACAAGAACTAAACTTACACAGCAAAGCTAGCAAAGTATTGTCTTCAGGTCTAAACCTGCACACTACATACTCACCTTCTGGATTACACAACTCCGGGTTAATATTATTCTCGTCGGGCAGTCTTGTTACGTTGGGTACAGGATCACTTAACTTGCACAGCTTTGCTTCCGTCAACTTCTTAGGCAACTCTGGCCTCAATTTATTCTCTAGCGGCGACAAGCGGTCAGACGCAGAGATGAATCTTGTGCTGGTTAATAGCCAGACAACAAACATACCCGGATCTAGTTATCTACCACTCAATATACATGCAGCGACTGGCGATGGACTCTTCTCGTATATGAACTTCATGCTGTATAACAGCAAGTATTCCAAAGGTAAGGGTACTGGCATAGAGGACTTGAGTCTTGTTTCGTTTGGTGGAAGCAAGCTTCAAGACAAGCTGCCAGAAAATTCTATGAACCTCTTTATAAGCAGAGAGTTCCATAGTAATAATAACTTAGATCTATTCCTTTACGGAGGAGAGCTAGAAGCTACGTCGTTGTCTGATGATTCTAATAGTCTCAACTTACACACAGCTACCTACGGCAACGTAAACGTGGTTGGCGGCGTTGGTTCTCAGTTTATGCGGTGGTCAAACGTTAATTACGGATCAGACATTGATGTTGATGACAACGTATACGCCACGCTTGAATCAAATGATGAGATAAGAGGTGTTGATATTACTTGTTATGGGGCTTGTGATGTTACTGGTAACGTCAAGTGTAACGAGAAGCCTTTGTATACACACGGAACAACTTGGAGGCCTGAGACTTGCGTTGATGGTGGTATATTCAGAGCGCTTAAAACTTATACCAATCTAAGCACGAGTGGCTTCAAGACGCCGGTTGGTTATAGCGGTCACTATTACGGTATTAGAAAGTACACAAACCTTATTCCGGGTATGGGCTATAATATTGTCGCTAAAGGCAAAACCGGATCTAATGAAAACATAGAGCTTCCTAGAGAATGGGAAGAGTGGGAATACGGCTCTAATGATAATGTCAACTTCTCTGGCGGAAAGCTAATAGGAGATTATCCTTACCTTAGTGGGCAAAAAGATTTAAGCATTCCGTCTGGAAGAAAAGAAAATGATAAATTTGGAACTGCTGTTGCCGTACAGGGAGACCTTATGGCTGCTGGATCTCCACATCACCAGTTCGATGAAAAGGGAGGAACTTCCTACTTTGATTCTGGAAACTGGAGATTAGACTGGACTGGTGGAAGTGGTATGCAAGATGCTGGCGCGGTATTCCTGTACAGAAGAGATGCAGCTCCTAGCGGCCCCAGTTGGCATGACTCAACAAGTGGCAACAAATCCAATTGGAACTTGGAATCAAAAATTGTTCTTCCCTCTGCTTACAGAGCGGATTACTTCAACGACGATGTTGGCGACCTGTCATTTGGTGATTTACCATCACTGCCAATAAGAAAGTGGTATGTTGGCCAGAGAGGCAGGACGTTTGGGAAGTCAGTCGCTCTTTCATCTTCAGGCAACAGGGAGATTGTTGTTGTAGGCGCTCCTAATGCTAGGTTCGACAGGAAGTTTGATAATGTTGTAACGTCGGGTGTAAAAGTTGGCGTTATGGTATTTACTGACGAATTCACTTATAGCCCGAAAAAGGCAGCGTCTGTTAAAGCCAAGATAGAAAGAGAAAACTTCCTGTATAGATATTACGCTCAGCCACCGATACATTTGGAGCTTGAGGTTGTCGTGTGTGAACCTACTGGAATAGCTAGCAAGACAGACGATGCTTCAAGACAGCAGTTGCCAGACTGGATACATCACAGGAAGCTAGGAAGAACTTCTACCGACACTAGGGAAAATCTAGTTAGTGGTATTAAGGAAGCATTCCACATGGCGTTCCCTTATGATGCAGGGCAAACCCATAACAACATTCCCCCAATGCTGGGTGTTTATGTTGACAATAGCGCGTCTCTTGGTAGGGCTGATATAGCCCCAGCGATTGATGACTTCATAGGCTACTACAGAGACTATAGTTTCTTGAGTGGTGTTAAAGATTTCTATGGCGTTCAAGACAGCGGCTATTTATATGAGACCAAGCCTAAAGAAGGTCTTTCTGAAGAATGGGAAGATATGACAACGATTATCATTGACGACCTGCTTGATACCGGAAGACTTGTGCAAGAAGACAACCTAAGATTCCTAACTTCTGGCGTTGGTATCGAACATGTTAATCCAAATTTAACAGAATTCAACAAGCGCCCTCCTAGCGGCGGAAGGGTGTACATCTTTGAGAAGGAGAATGGCAGAGACTGGAGCTTAATCCAACAGCTTGAAAGACCTGTGCAAAAATTAGAAGCTGGAGGCGAAGGGCAAGCTAGAGAGCTTAGCGAAGATGATCCGTTCTTTGAACACCAATTTGAGCCTGATCTGTTTGGACATTCTGTCGCAATCAGTGAAAACTCTGAGGTGATAACTATTGGTTCGCCTTACATGGAAGAAGCCTGTCTCGTTTATGAGCATGATCCAGCAGAAAAAACTAGGCTCTACAAAAACGTAGGTCGCTGGCTTGGAAGTAAGTCTGAAGATAGATATGTGGATCTACTTAAAACATATCACGAGCTTGTATCTATTGGTAATAGTGAGTCTGCTGGTAAGAAGATTTACCTAGACAGTCTGACATCTAGCGAAAAGTTTGAAATTAGAACAAGTGAAGCATTGTGGGGCAACCAAGGGCCAATATCTGAATACAATAAAATATTCCAATATGGTTATGGAAATATACCACATCAAGGTACTTGGCAGTTCATACCAATGGACTTTGCTCCAACTTCAAGATTGGGTTATAGTACTACGGTGGACGAGCATGGCGACGTTGTTGCGTTTGGCGCCCCAACCGACAGCTTTAATGAGTTTGATGACACAAACGTTTACTACAAATCCAACACAATACCAAACAACACTTGGGCATCTTACGTAAACGCTGGCGCAGTGAGGATATTTGAATCTAGAAAGTATTACCCCCACAGCGGCGTGGTCGAATTCTACAGATTTGGAAATCTGGATATGAATACGAGGGACATCGGCACAGATCATAGATACGATGACCTTAAAGACATATTTGAAACTGCTCAAGTAACACAGGGTGATAGTAAAACTGGAAGTCAGGTAGGTGACACCCTCAGTGATGTCAGGCCATTCAGGAGAACTTCTTTTGCTGAGAACACTATCCCTAGAGACGCTGGTCTAGCATTTATAATAACACCGGAAGTTGACTCGGCTAGCGATGAAGTAATAAATAGTATAAAGAATTGGTTGGCACTTGGTGATAGAACTCTTGTTCTTGCTGGTAACGATCCAGTATGGGAAGATGACGGCAAGTATGAAGAATCAAACAAAATTGTAAATAAGATACTAGAAAAGCTTGGTTCTAGAATGAGGCTGCATCCAGCCAGAAACAGGCATGAATCACTCCCGACCTGTGCGGAATCTGGTAAACCTAATGTATTCCCATCAATGACGCCTTGGGGGTCTAGGGACACATCCATATTCACGCCTAAGATGTACGCCAAGGGTGTCGCTGATATTAGGATGCATGTACCGGGAGTTGGTGAAATTAAGTCGCCATGCGACGAGCTTAATACTAAGTGCGAACTGCCAATAAAACATGAAGGGGATTTGAGGGCACAATGGCAAAGTGAATGCACGACTGGTGCTCCTAAATGTAACAAGTCTTGGAAATATAAAACTAACTGGCCTTGGCATTTTGGTAGTACTCCAAATCTTTGTACTGAATGCGGAGAAGATACCCGCTTAAATATAGGCGCAGGACAGGAGCCTAGGCCTTTGCTAGTGGCGGCGGAATATGTTTCTGGGTATACAATCCAATACCCACCGACCAGCAGTATAAAAAGGACTCCTATATGGAAATGGAGAACTCTTCCTCCGGGGCCAAATAAGAAAATATACACCTTTGATACGGACAAGATCGCTAGCGATGCGAGCTTCTCAATATCGGGGATTAGTCCATACGGGACTTTCAATAGTATGAACATGGCTAAATGGGAAGACCCGGAAATATATGAAGGTAGAGATCCTATTCTTCAGGGGATAGGTGTATCTAAGGATATAGACCCACCAATTAAAACCAAGCCGAAGGTTCTTGATAATTCTATACTGTGTGCGGAGCAACAGTGGAGAGACACTACCTCTAAGGTTATAATGCTGGGCGCAGTTACTGCGGAAAATATCACCTGTATGACCGAAGGTAAAGTTGCAAACGATGACAATATATATTTCTACCAAAACTTAGTTCAAAAAAGTTGCACTGAGCGCGGTAGCGTTGTTCAAATAGGGGACTGGACAAAAGTCTGGTCGTTTGAGCATGCATACACCGGAACCATTTTACCAAAGATGTTTGAGGCCAAGGGTGTTACATATAGAGAAAGCGGATCATTAGATCCAGACCACGCTTCTTACGCTGGATTATCGCATAATACCACTTGGATTGCAAACCCAAGCGGCTCTCCGACTGAGCAAGATGTTAAGCACATCAAGGATTGGTTGAACAAGGGAGATAAGACTTTGGTAATTACTTATGCAAACAGGCTTCCTAAAGATCCAACGGCAGAAGACCCAAGCAATTGGACAGATCCAAGTCAATTCAGAGCTAAAAATGTCTACAACTTAGCTACAATGCTTGGGTTGGATATGAAGCCAGCATATCTGTCGGGTAAGCAAAGATATGCAACTAGGGTAAATGATAGCAGAACCGGTAACAACAAACAGATTAGAGATACAGAGAATATATTAATAAAGGGATGTCAATTACCAGACGATGTTGACACTAAAGTTGATTATTATCAGGTTGAGGATAATGAAACCGACTTAACCGGAGGCCCAGACTTTGTTTGCATAAGTGCTTCAGGAAGCAGTAAGCAAGTTGTGTCTTATCCAAATCCTGTTCATGACGAAGTTGAAGTTCCCGCTAGCCCAGTCTGGCAGATCAAGCCCGGAATAGCAAATGTTAAAGTTCCTTCTATAGCTAACTCTGGATATAGAATATTCTATAGTTGGGTTTCAGACTTCCCAGACGAAGATAAAATGGCGACGATGTATGTCAACGGTGTGGCAGAAAATCCGACCCCAGTTCCTCCAGCAGATGCTCCTAGGGACATAGAAATATACGACTACGACGATAACGATAAGCTGTTTATAGCCGACAAAGCAAAGATTAAAGCAGACTTAAATGTCCCAGCAGTTCTAGGTAGAATATCTACTGGTCACGTAGATGTTAGGGTGCTTCCAGATACGGATGAGGTGACATTCTTCTTTGATGGAAATGACTTAAGGGCTGGCAAAACATCGGAGCGAACAACTCCACCCAAGACTATTAGATTCTTGGCTGCGTCTGGCGCCTTGATGCCAATTACAGAAACTATCATAGTAGGCAAAGAGCGTAAAGAAAGGTATATAGCGGGATACGAAGAAGAATGGGTTGTCAAGCCCGGAGAAACACATGTTGTACCCGGATACTCAAGACCAATAAGCACAGACAATACTAAGTATTGCTGCTGCGGTTTCAACAGCCTTCCAAGTAAGGGTGGTTGCATTGGAATGTCTGGACATCTTATTGCAGACGGGCCAGTTATTGCGGCGGAAGAGCCTGAAACATTCAGCGCATTCTTGGATGGTCACAAAAGATCTACCATAGTCCTGCTGTCAGACTCAAGTATGATTCAAGGTGATTGTGAATCTTATAGGCATCCATCCCAAAGTGCTACTGGTGAGTCTCAAGAACCAAACAGGGACTTTATAAGGAGCCTGTATCCAGATGTATACAGTACTTTAAACTCTGCTGGCGACTACACCATGCAAGATGGAACGACGGTTAATCCTAGAGGTGGAAGAAACTTCTCGTTTATACAAAAGCTTATAGCTCCAGATAGAGGTAGCCCGCATAAATATTACGCAGCCAGTGGATTGTCTGGTCTTGTATCTAACTTCCTAGGGTCATCGTACAGCAAGCCAGCTATGACCAAGTTTGGTGATAATGAAAACGTGCATCCAGCCACTGTTAATAGACCTGCGAACCCCAAAACGCAGGAACAAATGGACGCCGAGAAGAAATATTTTGCGGGTACAGTTGTCTCTCAGCATGGCGCATATCCAAAATTTAGTGGAGTAGTGGATGGCGTTATATATGGAGATCCGGGGCCGGGAGGTGGACTGCCAGAAATAATAAAGAAGACAGGCAAGGACATCATAGACTTTGAAAGGTACCCATCTGGTCATCCGGGAGACTTGTTTGGATTCTCCATTAGCCTGCATGATGGAAAGCTAGTCATTGGCGCTCCGTTCAATGGGTTTATCGGAACGCCAGATTGGGACGTTATAAAGACAACATCTCCAGCATCTGGAATAGAAGTAAGTCACAACGGTGGAGCAGGAGCCGCATACTTCTTTGAGAGAACAGGCGCAGCAAGTTCAGTCATGGCTACCAACCTTCCTTGGGAATTTATGACTAAGGTTAAGCCTAGTAGCTTGAATGTGGGCTGGGACAGCATAACTTCACCAGCTACTGGAGCAGTCCTGATAGGAAACCATAACTACAAGGAGTTGGATCTCACCCCTTGGATGTCGCAAGGTGATAAGTTTGGGTATTCTGTAGATATGAGTTACGATTTTGCAGCTATTGGCGCTCCCGGACATGACTTTGAAAATGCTCATCATCATGTTTACGCTAGGGTGGATAACGGGATAACATACAGCGGCGCCTTCATAAGAAAAGAGTTTGACTTCCAGTTCGATATCCCAACGCACAAGTTCTACGACCTTGGAACCTCTGGGGTTAGAAACACATTCTCTGGCAGTGGAACAGCAGTGCTTAACAATGGAGCAGTATTTACATTCCAGAACAAGATAACTGACTGGGGCAACAGGACAAAGAGTTGGACTTACGCAGAGAAAATAGTACCTCAAGGCCACAAGTCTAGACAGCAGAAAACATACACTGGCCCGTCAGAAGTTCCAGTCTCAGGCTCGGAAAATGACCGCTTTGGAATATCAGTTGCTATAGACAGGGCGAGGAGAAGCGATGGTGATTACAGCATGGCTGTTGGCGCTCCAAACCATAAGTTTGCAACAAGTGGCGATCACGACAGCTTCCAACCAATGCTAGACGCGGGAGCCACCTACACCTACGATGCAATGTTGCGTGGTCAGCCCCCAGCCATGGGAAGCTCTGGAAACTGGATAAATGCCAGAGTGTTTGGGGCCGCAAGCGGCAACAACCTAAACCTAAACTTTTCACAAAACGCAGAAGGAGACCCAATTGAGTACGAAGCAAGCGGCTTGATATTCTCAAACTCTGAGGGAGAAATATTCCTTGAGGCATCTGGCCAAGACCCTGAAATTAAAGGGTTTATTCAACATAGGTGTTATATAGAGCTTATTCACGGTGAGCCTATAGACGGAACGCCTGTAAATGACAGTCTAAAACTGTGTACTTCAGGCAAAATACCAGTGGCAAGCTCCACTATGAACTTGCATACAGTGGCTCCAGACTCCGCATACGTGTATAATAATATGAACCTTTATGTTTCTGCCGTGGTAGGAATAGCTTCTGGAGCCGTTCCTTCAGGGCTTACTTTGGTTCTTTATAACCCATCAGGAACTCCGGCGGGGCTACCGTGGACAGGGGCTTCTGGGACTGTACCTTCAGGCTTAGTATTATTTACAAGTGGTAGTGCTATGCCAAGTGAACAACTAAACCTTCGCATAAGAGGTAAATAAGGAAATGCCAGTTGTAGTAAAATATAATAACGCAGAAGATTGCGTACTGAGACCGTCCCCGCTAGTGTCCATATCAACAAATTCTACCAAGACCGGAGCTGGAGAGTCTATTGGGGCTAGTTATAGTATCACCCTTACCGGTTCAGTGCTTGACAATATGGGGTTCCCGCTGGCTAGAAAAACCACGGACAACAGTCTGTTTGGTTACATTGATGGAGGCGAGGCGATTTCTGAGGCGAATATGGTCGGCCCCTATAAAAGCTTTGATAAGACAACTAGTAATTATACCACTGAGACTGACGGGGTTATTAGCGATAAAAGACCCAGAACTCAGGCTGTCCCACAAGTTAGCAGTTTAGACGCTATATTTTTTAAACAAAAAGTTTTAAGATCGCTATTTGGCAGGGACGGTCAAAGGGTAGAAATAATACCAATTCACGGTGATGAGCCAGCAGTTGTCTGTTTTCCTAGAGTTGTCTCTATATCTTTCTCCGAAGGAGTGTATGTAAACCGTTGTGATTACACAATAGAGCTTGAGGCTGATACATTACTAGATAAAGATCTGATAGTAGACCACGACGGAAGCCCTAGCTTTTTAGCAGACCCGTTGGCCTCTGGTCTTACAACGCAGGGTATATTTGAAACAAGTGGGTATTTTGTAGCATCTATATCAGATAGTTGGTCTTTGGAGGCTGACGATACTCTTGGCGAGGGCGCCCAATTATCTAAGAGTTATAGAATATCTCACAGCATGAGTGCAACTGGCAAGAATCATTCTTATCCTACGGATACTGGAGTGGTAACAAAACCAGCTTGGGAGAATGCTAGGGATTATGTACAAGCCAAGCTTATGCCGCCACAAAGAGGTTCTTCGGCAAATATAGCAAGCTACCCAAACATTATGGGGAGAATAGGTAGTGGAACTTTAAATTTAATATCAGCGTATCAAGGCTTTAATCACACAAGGACTGAAGAAGTAAATGTTTCAGATGGAACATATTCAGTTACAGAGAATTGGCTGCTTGCAAGCGGAAGCGCTTATGAAAATTATAATCTATCCATATCGAGTGACCTCTCGGCTCCGTTTGTATCAGTAAACATTGATGGATCTATAAAAGGTCTTACAAGCTCACCACCAAGCGGTAACATGTTTGGGGGTATGGGTGGATCTGGTATGCACACGGCCTTTCAAAATGCAAGGAAGAAATATCTTGAAGTTACAAACAATGGATCGTTTGGGTATACATCAAATGTATACAAGAGGGCTAATCAGTCTGTTGCTGTAGAATTAAATGCTACCCCTAAGTCCGTATCACTAGCAACCAACGAGTTCGATGGAACAATAACTTATAACCTAGCTTTTGATAATAGGCCGGTCAATATGATCTCCGGCGTGCTGTCAGAAAATATATCAATAAACGACACATATCCCGGAGATGTGTTCGCGCAGATACAGGTGCTTGGAAGAAAGACCGGCCCCATACTTCAGTACATAGGCGGAAGAACTGAATACAAAAGAGACCTGAACATGGAGTTGGTCATGGACTATACAGATATTCCTTATGGTTCCGGTAGAGCGTCTTTAATGTTGACAAAGCCTAGTTTGGTAGAACCAATAGCAGGGCAGATAAAGCAGGTTATAGAGTCTGTAAGCCCTCAAAATGAACCGGGAATCAGGAAATACTTTATATCCCCACCATCGGAGAGTTGGACTCCCAAGGAGGGAAGGTATAGTTTTAATATTAGCTGGACATACGAATTGGATAAATAATGCCACACAAAGGTATCACAGACGAAGTTAAGCAATCGCTTACTGCTGCCGGATCTTACAGGGCTTTAACAGCCGGAGAGAGATCTTTGCGGCATCATCCATCCGGCTTGTTACCATCTGGCGAGGCTGGCTTTGCATTTATATTTCAAAGCGGAATAGACCCTAACACTAAATCGCTTGTTCGTTCTTTCAATTTAAATTACCCCAGTCCGGGTGGTGACGTATCTTCCGGGCTGCCGATTATGGAAGTTGCTGGGGTGAATGAATTTCAAGGGGTGTATCCTACATACCCTTCTGGCGCTTTACACTGGTCTCCCATAGAAGCTCAAACAGGAATCATGCATCCGCTTGAGCTTGACACACCTTTCTCAAACTCAAAAGAAACGAAAGACCTGCTTGACAGAGCCGGAATAACCGACTTTACTATATTTAATAACTATGTTCATTATTACGGTAGGGGATAATGAGTTTTAAACAAATCATAAAAGGCGGCACGGGTTGGCCGACCATCGTTTACCACGGTGGCCCTAGTGGTGTATATACTTTTCAAGCAAGAGAGGGAATTGATACCTACCAATCATATAATCCAGACCCAGAGGCAAAGGGTAACAGAACACCTTTTTCTAGCGGTTCTATAGGAACTCCTCCGCTAGCGCTTATGAGCGGTGGTCTTATTTATCCCGCTGGCGCAGCAAACGATGGGGCTGGCGCGGGATTTGATACACCGTTTAAAAGCAATGTAGATGATATTCCAGACTTGTCAGGTATATGGAAAGACACAAACGTGGGACGTGAAGAAGACACTGTAGATGCCGGTGATGGTGATGGTGACACTGGTGAAGATTGCAGCACAAAATTAATAGAGTCATTATCAATAGATATGTCCACCATGCTTTATACGGGTGAAGCAAGAACATGGCAACCCCCAATCGGTACTCGTTCTCTAAACCCAGTTGCAGACTCAGTATTTATAAACTCTGAGGTATATGGTGGAGTCATGATAACGGGGGTGGTTAATGTTCCTGATGGAATGAGGGGGGTTGGTCAAGCGATTCACTATCCCACATTGACAATTGCCGATACGCCGGGTGTAACTGTTCACAAGCAGCCGGAAGGAAACTGGGAGGAGGGTTTCCATTTTGTCTGTAGTACTGGCGGTACTCTCGGAGATCAGCAATATACAATTGCCAGTTTTAATATAAAATACAAAGACACTTGCAATCCTTGCTACAAAGAAAATAAAGACGATAACGAGGCTTTGATAAGTTGCTGGCCACAAGTAGAGGAAAGAGTACTACATTCCCCCCTGTTTGGCATAATGCCACACAGGATGTTGTTTGCATGTGAAGGATATGATACAGGGTCGCAGGGTCAGGGCTTTGGCGAATATAAATTAACACGATTAAGCATTGAGACGATACCAAACGCCGAGGAACCCTTTCGACATTGTTTCCATACCCCAAGGGCTAACTGGGGTGACACTCTTGATTTTGAAGTCACCGGTCATCGAGGCGGTCTAACAACTATGAAAGCAGAAGTAACCAAAGTTGGTGAATTGGTTTATGACCATGATGATGAAATACTAAAGCTTTCTCTAGTGCCGTCAGAGTGGCATCGCGGCGAGGGTGTTGGCAACTTCGCGATCAAATCGAGAGAAATAGGTAATAATGGCGAGCCTTTTGACCCCACAGAGGGCGAGCTTTCGCAGTTTGGTAAGGACGGATTAGAAGATCCTATTAAGTATAGTTTGGTTCACATTCCGAGTAGTAAGAACATTGGCCAACTGTTTAGCTGTAGCTTTACTTTTGACCCAGATCCGGTAGGTAAGAGATGGAACAAATGGCATACCAATGTATACTTCGAGGTGATTGATTCATCAAATAGGGGGAATAGTTAACTATGACTAACGAACATCATCTATATTCTGTAGTGCCCGGAAGTGGTGCTGGCGAAGAACACTGGAGGGAAATGGGTGCCATTCCAGAGTCCTACTCTATGGGTGGCTGGACTCACGGGAATGAAGGGTTTGCTCAGCAAACGTTCTTAGGGGCATCTATTAGAAATTGGAGTGTCAATGGGGGTTTTGGAGACAGTAGTTCCAGCCTAAGTATATCTCTTGTTAATGACGAATATAATGTGTCCGATAGACAGCCTATGGGTTTTGGAGATGACGTTTATCACAATGGTACTCATGACAAGTTTTCTCCTCCCGCAGTCGGAACTCCCGTGTGGTTTAAGTTTGGAAAGAACTTGGCTACTGTAGAGCAGGCGTGGCGTAAAGTTTTTGATGACATGTACATCAATCCAGCGACTGGCAAAAACTATGATACTTTGCCACCAGAGCCTGACCCCGACTATATAATTACCGCACCGCCACACAACATACCCGATCACGGATGGGTGCTAAACAAGATGATAAGCAGCGATAAATGGGAATGGGTTGATAAAAGTCATTTCTACAAGTCTGATTACGAGGGGCGCGGAAAATACCACTTTTCCTTTGGCGGTATACTACAAAGTTACACACAAAACCGTGGCGGTGGCGGAAGTCCAGTGTATGAAGTCCAAGTTGCAGATCCGAGGGAGATACTTTCAAACTCAATGTTGATACTTAGTGATTACGCTGGTACAACATTCAACAATGCAAACATGTTTAACATATTTGGCTTTCTAGAGTATGAGCCAACCGAGGCTACAATAAATTTTCTAAAGACGACGTATGGAAATGCCACCAGACTGGGAAGGTTTGTGGGAGAAGATGGAACGGTTGTTTACGCACCCGGAGATATTGCAACAGGATTCCAGATACCCCCCAGAGTTAATGGTTATCCAGTTACCGACATGTGGTACGAAAACACAAATATTGGTTTAGGAACGTCGTTTCCCGCTATATTCCCCGTCACCGGAACCGGTATGTCAAGAAGATCTAGCACTGGCATGCCTATCTACAGGATAATACAGGCTATGGATGCCCTGTTCCAGTATAACGGCATTCTTCCACCAGAATATGCTGCAAGAGGTTTTGGTGGGGTTATTAACTTTAGAGGTTTTAATTACGTGGTAGACTGGTCTGGCATACCAACATCGCTGCTTCCAGATTTGTATTCAATAGATTTTAACCAGATAGACATGCTATCACTAGCTCAAGAAATATGCGACATAATTAGTCATGACTTATTTGTTTCCCTTCTTCCGGTCATTGATCACCCCGCCGTGGAATTCCTTCATAACTACAATAAACTTCAGTTCGATGCAAGAAAAATGGTTCACGGGATTATTAGGCTTGATGCGATCAACAGATCTAAAGCTCCTTCTTACGGAGCAATAAAAAGCTTTATAGATAGCCTAGACGCCAAAGGTGTTACCGTAGAAAACAGCGATGTAGGATTTGAGTTATCTAATATAACTACAGACAAGTTTGTGGTGGGCGCGCAGCAAACAGAGATGTATTACTTTAGCGCAGCAAACGATAAGGATCACTTGGAATACAGGAAGTTAAAGTCTGGCATGCCTAACAGAGTCGAAAAGTTGCTTGGCGAACAATGGGAAATACCCACACAGTTGACGCAACAGCTTATTCCTTTTTATGGATTCATAGGTAAAGACGCAGTTGTCCCCCCAAGAGGCTTCGGCGCCTACCAACAAATATTATTAGACGCAACCGCACTTGAGGCAAACGGTGTGGGCAACTATTATATCGCCACCGAAATGGAACTTAGGGCCGCGCTTGTTTCCTACAAGAGGTGGTCTGACTTCCTACTGACATACAACGATGTTTATCTTGAGTCAATGGAAGAAAATGACATGATAGAATCTCAAATGATTCTTAATACCGCCAATACAGATCCTAATGGAATACCTCATGATCCAGAAATATCAAACAACTATGGCGTTGCTGTGCCTAGGTGTGTTTGGTTGTCCGACAAAAACTGGATGGGAGATGACAACCTTCCAGCTAGTCCTTGTTCTCCTCCGTTTGGATACCCGCTGTACTATAAAAGGGCGATGAAGATAGGTATACCACAAGCTGGAGTGGCAAAAATACAAGCCGCTAAAACGGCGATGACGACGAATTATACAAAGCTGAAAAAACACCAGCGCGAACAAGAAGAGTATGTTGAAAAAACTCAGGACGAACTGAAAGACGCCTATACACACACGGAACCTGTGACCGGCGCAAACAGTATTGGCGGCATGCTGGGTGGCATGTGGGAATATGCTACAAAGATCATTGAGCGGGGCAATGAGGCCGCAGAGGCAATCGGTAAGCTGGAAGAAATAGAAGATCAGGTTGGCTTGATTACAGAGTTTGTTGATAATAATTGCGATCTTATCAGTAGCGTGCAAAGGATAGGCAAGAAGACCATGGAAAATTCCATGAAGGTCTATAATTTTGTTAAATCTGTAGCTGATAAACATCTGGGAAAAACATACTTGGTGAAGATGCCGAAAAGGACTAACACAAAATATGCTCACACAGTCACTCTTAGGGGGCGTGCAGGTAAAAGCGTTGTCGAAGTGGAGTATGGCCCGTTTGGATTCAAGCCTCAACCGATAAACCCTGAGGTCGGGTATTACTACGGTCAAGAGTTCCAAACGTTTATAGCTGGAGTTAGGGCGGCTGAATATTCTGGACGCGAGGGGTATCTTTCGCTGGGTACGAAAGGTGCATATACACACGGTGCACTAAAATGTAATTACAACCCAATGAGTGACCAGTATGAATTTAACTATGCTCCAGATCCCCAAGGGGGTTTCTTTGAGTTTGAGCTTGCCTCAAATGTTATGTCGCCTGCTGAAGTTCCAAGAAATCCAAAGAAATGGCCAAGAGCTATGCAGAATATGTTGGCCCCAATAGACCTCACTAATTTCATAGACTCAAATGGAAGGGTTTCATGTTATGCACGTTTTGATAATGCACAGTGGCTAGATTTCCACGGTGTAGGGAAGCAAAGTATATCACAACAGGTTATATCTTATAATGGAAGAATCATACCAGACATAACAATGGAACTGGATAATATGAGGCCAGATAAATCTACCAGCATGAAAGCCCCTAAAGATATATGGAGCAAGCCTAAGTCTGTTGCATTTCTAAAATGCTCGCTAGATAGTAATTTTTATATGGCTCCAAAAATGCAGGAATACAGACCGAAGATCTACGGTAGAAACGTTAAAGATATAGGCGCGTATGTAGCTCCTAGAAAAATCTGGGTTCCATCGGGATGCTTTTTTGCTGACAGTTATACATACTATCAGGCTCATTGGGTTCCCGATAAAGATGGCGGCTACGGAGGTGCGGGTGTAGCTTGGATAGATTTTGTTAGGTCTGCTGGTAATAAAAATGTTACAAAAACAAGCTCAGCAACCACCGTGTCGTCTAACAAAAAAGGAGTAACAAATGTTATTAACACAAGCAAGGCGGCTTTAAATCCAGACACAGTGTATGCATTAATAACATTGCCATCGAGGATAAAACCAACCATAGACTCCAGAGGAAAAGACGGCCCGTATCAATCCTTCCAAGGGGTGCTTCAATCTCATTACCAGACTAGAGATACAGTAAAGGGCGTGAGGGCATTTAATAAACCGGGACTGAGGGGTACGCCAACAAACTTCCTTGGCTCTGGTTGCGGCACTTTTAACACAGACACTATAGTGAACGCTTTTGAGGCGTATAAAAAATCAATGAGCGTGTTAACAACAGCAAGCCCTGAAAAGAACATGCACTTTACAGCCCCATCCCCAGTTATGCCAGACATGGTTGCCATACCGCTACAATCCAAAGAAAGGTGCTATGGCCCTTGGGTTTCTTCAGCTCTTGATGCACAAGCTGCAAATTTGGCTGGAATTGGCGGGAAGGTAGAGTTTATAAAAGATGAAAATTTGGCGCCATGGAATTACGCGGGTTTCCAACTGATGAACGAGGCCGGAAGAACTCAGGCGCTCTTCTCAAATAGCTTGCAATTATTTACAGAGAGGGGAGGGTTTGTTTTCCCAGATGCTCCAGAGGGAAATACTTTAGCAGCTCCACTTATAGAGGGAGGCCCGCTTGTTACTAGTATAAGCGTAGATGTTAGCGACGGTGGTGTAAAAACAACGTATAAGATGGATTTATACACTCCTAGCTTCGGCAAGTTGCACAAACAGAAAGAGATGGCAATAAGTCAAGTAGCTAGAGAGAGACAAAGACTTAGAGACGAGAGAAATGCGCTAATAAGAAAAGGCCTAGGAAAAGCTCAAACAAGCATGAACTATGGAAATGTCTTTTCTCAGTTTGATAATCTTGTTGAGCTATCAACTCAAGGTAGCGAATTTGTTAGCAGCCTTCAAACGGGTAATACTTATAGTGATACATTCGTAGCTCAAGCCTCTTCTCAGGAATCTAAGGGGTATAGAATGCAGAACGGAAGTCCCGATCCTATACATAGGGTTAAGTATGGAGCGTCTGTTTCTATGCAACCATCAAAAATTGTACAGGAAACAATGGGTATGTTTGCTGACAACGACCAAGCTAGGGAAGCGTATTACAAAAGCGCTGGTGGTAACTTAAGTTCCATGTATCTACCCGTTGACAACAGCCCCAGAGAGGATGACGCAATGGCATCTGTTCAGTATGAGCATTATGCGGCAAAGCAAAGAAGGTTTTATGAAGATGTAGAAATACTGCCCTTGGACGATAATGTAGTGGTTCAGGGTGGAGCAACCAGCACCCCTTCTACGGGTAGTGGTACAGCATCAGATGACGACAATGCGGGAGACGGTATGGGCGACGGAGGAGCGGGTGCAGACGGCGGTATGGATGGGTCTGACGGTGGCGACTACGGCGGAGGAAGTGACAGCGGAGACGGTTCCGGCGGAGGAGCTGGCGGAGGAGCTGGCGGAGGAGACTCTCCGGCTGCTGGCGGATAATAGAGATAATAGATAAAGTAAGGAAATAAAAATGGCAGATTTTTGCAATATGTTTCGAGGTAATCTGGGGCAGACCACCCCGGAATTCCATAAAATAGTGACTAAAGACAAGATCTTTGCTAGCATGGGTCTGTCTTCGTTTACTAGCGGCACACTATTTGAGACGCTAAAAAACAATAATAAATTTCTCAGCGGTATGGGTAATACACAGGAGCAAGTATACCAGTCCATAATGGGTAGGAATTGGGTAATTGGATCTGAACCTTGTTTCATGTACTGGGACAATGTTAGAAAAGGATATTTTCATAAGAGGTTGGTAGATTATGGCGGGCTTTGGACTACTCCACCTAAGACCAACATAGAAAACTTTATAACTGCCAACAATGAACTTGTTAATGGGGATTATGACGGCAATGAACTTGTAAGCCCATTTAAAGAACGTATAGAAGCCTTAGACGATTGTAAGACTAGCATGTCTGGATGTCTTAGTTGGACAGTACCGTTATTATATAACTTTACCCCCGCCGCACCAATTGGTCAGGGCTGTGTTCACAGAATTAACGTTCCGCTAAAGATGTACTTCTATGATAAAGATTATCTACCAGACAATAAACGTCATGTTGTCAATAGGGGTGCTCCTAGATTTGCTGCGGTACCCAGCTTAGCATTTGGCAAACCGTTTTCTCCAGCCGCAACACGAGAGGGGGGAGGTGACGCTGGTGATTTTGCGCCACCCGAAGAGGGCGGAGTTGAAAACCCTAGAAACTCAGTTAATGCAGAGATGGATATACAATTTAATCCCAACACTGGTAAGTGGGAGGGTGGAACTAAACAGATATTAGCTAGGCTTCTCACCCCATTGCCCGGCGTGCCGCTAAGCAGGCTAGATCCAATGGCCATTGACAATTATACAAAAGACGATATGCAAAATCCAAACAAGGACACAAACCCATCGGCTAGAACTGAGGGAAAAGCTGTTCCTATGCAGGTTCACAATGGAAACCCTAATCTGTTTGGCCCTATATGGTCTAATAAAAAATGTGAGGAAAATAAAAAGGAAGTATTGAAGGTAGTCAATAGATCTAAAAAGAGCTTTCCGGCTGGCGATATAGTGATGCTAAGTTTCATAGGAAACGAGTGGATTGTTCAAGATTTAGGTGAAGACCCTGTTGGTATGAGACAAGTTGGCATTGGGAAATGGGGATTTACCTATTTGGTTTCTAACTCAGACAGTTACTTCCACGACAATAGATATAAGACCCTTTGGAATGGTGTTTACGAACACCTGACCGGTGTAGACGTAACCGACAAGGGCAGCCAGTATTATCAAAAAGGATATGAAAAAGTAAGGCAGCAAATTAAGCCATCTGAATACGAAGGATATTTTGAGAAACAATATTATTATGACATTATGTGGCATGATATACACATATCCAATACGCCATCTAACACGCTAAGCGACGTAAACGGCACGATAGTTAATGACTGGATAACTAATGCGGCTATGAACTTGGGCTACGATAATTACGCTGAGTTCGCTTTAGCTGAAGGTTCTGGTCTATGGGAGATGCCAAACTTTGTAGGGTCTAAAGACGGCTACTATCAAGTCAGCTCTTTTGATATGATGGGATGGGAGTGGGGAGGCACAAACTCGGCGGGGAATTTCATTGGAAGAACAAGGCCCGACATGAGGCCTGATGGAACAGACGTTCCAGACACCGGAGAGGGCGGTCAGCTAGCCTATCCATTTTGGGGAGCTGTTTTTCCAGATGGTTATGATAGAGTCAAGCTGAATGAATTAAAAACAAAAAGTCCCGGCCCTTGGCCTAGAGGCTGGCAGGCAAACGTAATGCATGGCGGCGGCGTTTCAACAACTATAGCTGACATAACTAAAGATAGAAATATATACGGTGGTATATTTTCCTACTTTGACAACGATGGTAAGAGGCAAGTCTTTGCCGACCAGTTAGGAGTGCAAATCCCTGCTGATATTGC
>MDSZ01250938.1_pt1 | contig 27034 bp, 23 predicted proteins | sample 811201 | NCBI WGS metagenome assembly MDSZ01 (sample SAMN05326647, study PRJNA326480) | marine metagenome | isolation source: seawater | place: Indian Ocean: North | collected 2010 | reverse complement strand
AGCCCCAGTTATTTCAGCACCGTATATAGGAGAAAAAAGAAAACCTAACAGGAAGCTCAAAAATACTACTAAGCTTCGCTGTTTCATTAATTATCGCAATACCACAAAATCATTATATTTCCCCAATGACCCATCTACAACATATGTACCCAGTTTATTCCACGGGGTCCACAACTTTTGATCCTCCATTATTTTACCAAACCATTCCGCTGGGGATCGATTTGGAAGCATCGTATCCCGGACTATTTGTGAATCGAATATCATTAGCAGTGCATAACTGCCCTCGTCCATGCCGCGATCTGATCTGGCTATATATTCCTTTAGGCCGGGGACGATCCCATCAAAAGCTGGATTGAATTCTTCATAAGCGAATTTTTCGAATTCCGTGGTATCCACATCCGCTTTCAACTCCAGAAACCGAACCGCAATTACTTCCCCTTTACCCGTATGAGGTGCCTGCGCAAAAAGCATTGTTATACTGAAAATTGTTAAGATTATTAATATTGACAATGATTTGACTTGCTTTGTTTTCATTTTCTATCTCCTATATTTGAGCCAGAGGCGTTTCATTTAATTCTTATCTTATTACAATATTCTTTCCGTCAAATAGACAAATAGTCTAAACCCTTACACAACGAATAAAAAGCCCCTAGTCCATTAATAAGGGGAGTGTTTCTATTATTGAAGGTTTATATGTTCCCCGACTAAAATCACTTGGAATGCATCCGGGTGCATATATTCATTTGCGACCCTTAAGACGTCTTTTTTCGTAACAGAACGAATCCGCGCGGGATATGATTTTGAGTGGTCATGATTACCATATCTTAATTTCTCAATTGCAAATGATCTGGCCGTGGCATTTCCGTCCTTAAACTTCATTTCGTAAACACCGTCTGCAAGGGCGTTTTGAGCAATCATTAACTCCTCGTCGCTAACCAACTCTTTTTGCATCTCATAAATGACACCCATGATATTATCATAAAGCTGTTTTGTGACATCATGCCGGCTTGAAGAGTGAAAGCTGTAACTCCCAGAGCCGTCCCATTGGTCTTCAATATATCCGCTGGCATCATTGGTCAGGCCATATTTGTCTCTGGTTTCAATAAACATTCTGGTCCAGAAATGACCCCCAGCAAGAATATAATTCATAACCTCAAAAGCGGTTTCATCCTTAAAGGCCACCGGAGCAAGAGGATGTCCTATCACCACCCATGTTTGGAGCTTATCAGCAGGAAAATAGTGATATTTGTTTTTCTGGCGTTTTATTTTTGGCACATTCCTGCGGCTAGGAGGCGTTTTGTTAACCAAGCCCGAAAAGTGAGCTTTCAGTTTTTTTCGGATAGTCCTTTCATTAATATCACCTGATACGGCAATGGTCATGTTACCTGCCACAACATAAGCAGTGTAAAAGCTCTCCACATCATGGGTGGAAAGATCTTCAAAATCACTTGATACCAGCTTCTTACCCAAGATGTTTCCTTTAAGAATAATGTCATGAAATTTGCTAACGGCCACACTGCTTGAACCATCAATAATGACCCCATTTTTGTCCACCTTAATATCTTTGGTCGCTTTTCCTGCAGCAGCTTTAATATTGGCTTCTGTAATATTGGGTGATTTTACGGTGGCACTAAAAAGCTCGAAGGCCTCTTTCAAATCTTCGGCTGGAACGTTCAAATTAATCTCGGTCCACTTATTATGAAGTATTACTGAATACTCCGCCGTCATGCGCTTTAAAGCTGCTTTAAAGGCTGTTGGAGACATATTCTTAGGACCGGAGTTAAGGAAGGCTTCAGCCAAGGCTTCAGCGGCCCCTTCTTTGTGTCCATCAATTTTACCAGCTTTTATAAAAGCGCTCAAGGATACAAGTGGTACTTGGTCTTCTTTTGCCACATAGGCAACTAAACCATTATCCAGGGAGACTTGGTATTTAGCAGGATCGGGCCTTTTAAATTCGCTTTTAGGAATTTCCATATCGCGAGGATGGGTCAGGTCTTGCGCTAAAACTTGGGTGCTCAGTGGAAGCGCCAATAAACTCAAAATCAAGCATGATGCCTTCAATAAATGTTTCATTGACCTTCTCCTCTCGGAATGACTTTACCAATGGTGCGATTATCGGGGATGAAATATTGTTTAACCAAACGTTTGACATCCTCTACCGTCGTTTTGTCTCTGGCCTCAAGATAAGGTTTCAGGGTTTTCCAGCTGTCCATTACTTCAAAATGCCCAATATGGAAATTAAGCCGGTTGGGGTCGGAGGCTGCCCTATACCACTGGGTGCGCAAGGTCTTTTGTGCAAATTTTAATTCTTTATCTGAAATATTTTTTTCTGAAAGTAGTTCAATCTCTGCCAACATGGCTTCCTCACTTGCATCAAGTTTTTCAGTATCTTCATAGATAGCTGAAAAATGGATTGAACTGGGAAGTCCATAATTATTGGTATGAACAACCATTGTACTGACATTAACACTTCCGCCAATTTCCTTGTCATCAAGATTTTTCTGAAGTCGGTTCCGCATAACTTCTTTGATAACATCGAAATGGGGTTTTTCCGGATGCCCAACACCGGGGATTTGATATCTTAACTCAACCCGGGGGCTTAATTTGTTATCTCTGTATATCAGTCTTTTTTCGCCTGAGGGGAGAGGTTCCTGCCCATAGTAGCGGGTCGGCTCCGGTTTGCGCTCTAAACCACCAAAATAGTTCTCAACCTTCGGGATCATTTCACTCATTGTAACCCCGCCAACGAAAATTAAAGTTGAGTTATTAGGTATAAAATAGGTGTCATAAAGATATCTTTCATACTGGCGGGTGTAATTTTTAAAATCGGTCATATAGCCTTCGGGGTTATAGACATTTGAGGTTCTACCAACGAGGGCTTCCATCGCCTCCAGATAGCGGCTGTTCAGCCGATTTAAAAAACCAATTCTCTGTTCGACCAATATCATTCGCTCGGCATCAAACTTTCGGAAGATGGCATTTGTCATACGGTCCGCTTCAATCCGAAGAAAGATATCAACCCTGTTGGCAGGCAAATCTATGTCAAAATGCATATACTCCTGCTCGGTTGAGGCCGTCAGGCGTGTACCACCAAAACCCTGATACCATTTCATGGTAGTGCCTTCGATGGTCAGGTCTTCCACCTTTCTTTCCAATTCATCAATATGTTTTTGAAGTCTTGATATCTCTGGTGTTGTTTTCTCATGTTGATAATCATGGAAAACGCCTCTTTCACGAATGTCATTTCTGGCACGGTTAAGTTCTGCAATCATGGCTTTTTCAGTGGCATTTATTTCATCAATAAGGGGCTTTTCAGTTTCCCAATCTTTGGCGCCTAGGGTGGGCGTGCCTTTAAACATAAGATGCTCTAAAAAGTGTGCCGCTCCATATTCACCGGAAATTTCATTTAAGGCCCCCATATCGGTCCATATTTTTGCGGCAACTCTGTTGTCACCCGGCCTCTCTATCACCAGTAACTTTAGGCCATTTTCAAAAATATGCTCTTTGATGGGGAGATCATATTCATAGTCTTGGGCGGCAGCATTTGTACCCACAAATGTTAAAGCCATTAGTGATTTTATTATAAAATGTCTCATACTGGGAGCCTCTCTCATTTGCAAATCATATTACCTAATTTGAAAAAGGTCTCCTATATTTTTTTCTATCCCTAACCCCCATGGTCCCTGACCTAGCCTCTTCCCACTTCATTGGATTTTACTCCCTCAGGACCAGAGAGTCATTGAGACAACTATGAGTAGTTCAGTAGCCTGATCAGAAAAAATACTTTACATCATACATGTAATGATATAATAAAAAGGGGCGGTGGTAACCGCCCCTTTCATTCATCACTGTTTTAAATGAATTAGCGTGTACTATAGTCTTTCATATAGATCCGCATTTCATCATTTCTTTTATAAATGATTTTCCGACCTTTGCTCATAAACTGGCCCCAAGCTCTTTCACCAAAAACTTCATTGACTCTAGAGCCAACATTTCCTTGTGGCCCTGATGAACCCATATCCCCCCAGCCATTCAAACGATAAACCTGCGCGTATGAGTGCATTTTCCCTCCGTGGACTAGCTGATGGACAGTAAAAGAATCATCACTATCTGTTTTTTCATGAGCTTCCTTGAGTTGTCTCCTAAGCTCTATATAATCACCATCCATGAGGGGATTTACATGGGTAAAATTGATTCTTATCATTTTAGACGGCTTACCTGAAGTATCAGGATTGTAAGCAAGATCCGTTAGATTTGTCCAGTACATTGGACCGATTCTCTCTGCAATATATGGAGCAACAACTTTGGCAGCGTTGGCGGCATGAGCCTTAGATCTGATTTCAGCCTGTAATTTATCCACGTCGGTCCAAGTTAAAGGCTGAGAGATACGTACATACCAACCGGATTTTGGACCCGATATCACTTCATAGGTTCTAACTCTTGCTACACCCTTACTATGAAATTTGTCGGTATGATCCTTAAGACCAGCAAGATACTGTTCTCTTTGACCAGCTTTCGGTTTAAAATAAACCACACTAACAATATTGGGATTGTCCTGTGCATACAGTCCCGCAGACAAAACCAATGCTACAGCAAAAGAGATTGTTCTTTTTAACATGGTCGCTCCCCTGTTTTTGTTATTGATTATTTTCTATCGAGCCCCTTGCTCTCAAGAACGAGCGGGAAACTAAGCAATAAGAAAGAAAAAATCACCCCATATCATATATATACCGGGTACCCCTTAAGTAATTAAATTCGTTTGTTCTTTACACTAAAAGGGGTGTTAATACAGTTAGAAGGGCCTCCTCGTCGGAATGTTACTGGGATTTGCACTTCCTTGGATAAAACGAGTAAATTTCGGGTTATAATGATAATTTGCTGTTTTGGACATTAATGTTCAATCCCACACAATGTTGATATGAAAATTTCAGACACAATAAATGATTTCAAGGCCCAGGGTAAAACCTTCTACAGCTTTGAGTTCTTCCCTCCCAAGTCGGATTATGCCCTGGATAATCTTTACAGCAGAATTGATAGAATGGCATCCCTGCAACCGGCCTATATCGATATAACCTGGGGAGCAGGCGGATCCACTGCCAAAAAAACTCTGGAAATGAGTAAAACCATCCAGAAATATTTTGGATTGGAAGTAATGATGCATCTTACCTGTACAAACATGTCTGTATCATCAATAAACAAGGTTCTCGCAGATGCGAAAGAGAACGGTATTTCAAACATCCTGGCCCTCAGAGGAGATCCGCCCGATGGTGTTGCAGAATGGAAAAATCATAAGAAGGGATTTAAATACGGCATTGACCTTGTTCGCTATATAAGAAAGGAGTTTGGTGATGACTTTTTCCTGGGTGTGGGCGGTTATCCAGATAGCCACCAGGAACAGACCGATTTTGATCTGGACATATCTTATCTAAAGGAAAAAGTAGACGCAGGTTCAGACATTGTTGTAACTCAGCTGTTCTATGATGTAGATAAATTCCTGGTCTTCAGAGACAAATGTTCCGCCACAGGTATACAGGTTCCCATAATTCCCGGAATCATGCCCATACATAACTATTCCAGATTTATAAAGTTTACCCAGTTCTGTGATGTCACTGTTCCCGATTCAGTTAACAAGACACTTGAGTCCCTAAAACATGATGATTCCAGCGTTATCGATTACGGCATTGAACAGGGAACTGCAATGTGTGAAAAACTAATTGCAGAAGGTGTGCCCGGCCTGCATTTCTTTACACTTAATCTGGAACATTCTGTTTCGGGAATACTGGAATCACTCGGCCTAGCCTCAGTACAGGGATCTGCAAGGGAATTGCCATGGCGCCAATCCACAGCGGGGGACCGAAAAACCACCGAGGATGTTCGGCCAATATACTGGAGCAATCGTCCGGTCAGTTATTTAACACGTACAGAAACCTGGGATGATTTTCCTAACGGCCGCTGGGGTGACATAACAAGCCCCACTTTTGGGGAACTGAATCAGTACCATTCTATCAGGGCCGGATCAAAAAGTGAAAAAGGCAAAACCCGACGAAAAAAACTGTGGGGTGAACCGAAATCGGTCAACGATATAACAAAGATTTTTGTATCCTTTTGTGAAGGTAAGATCAACAGCCTTCCGTGGTGTGATTCACCATTGGAAATCGAAAGTAAAAAGATCTCGAAAGAACTGGTTAAACTGAATAGATCAGGCTTTTTTACAATCAACTCTCAGCCACAGGTAAATGGTGCACCCTCGGAGGATCCTGATGTTGGATGGGGCGCCCAGGGAGGAAGAGTGTATCAAAAATCCTACCTGGAATTTTTTACGTCAAAAGATAAACTGGATACATTGCTCAAGACTCTTAACTCTTCAAACAATGTATCTTATCAAGCCATAAACAGGAATGGTGATCTAATTTCAAATGTGCCTGAAAATAGTGTCAATGCAGTAACGTGGGGTGTTTTCCCCGGGCATGAAATAGTGCAGCCTACCATTGTGGATACGCGGTCATTTCTAATCTGGAAGGATGAAGCGTTCAGTCTCTGGATCAACGACTGGGCCCATATTTATGATACGGAATCAGAATCCTATAAACTGTTAAATGAAATTTATGACACCTATTACCTGGTGAACATTGTAGATAACAATTTTGTTGACGGTGATATACTTAACCGCATACTGAAATCTCATTAGTCCGGTCATTGCGATGAGTATAACGACGTCGCAATCCTGTTACTGTTTAAACGACCTGAAATAACGGGATCATGACGGTCGTCCTTCGGACTCCCTCGTGATGACCGTTAATTATAAATAGATGGGGAGAGCTTTAAACCGCTTTCAGAACTTTGCCTGAGCGGAGGCACTTGGTACAAACACGGACCCGCTTGATGGAACCGTCTATATTCGCCTTCACCCTCTGAAGGTTGGGGTTCCACCGGCGGCGGCTCTTGTTGTGAGCGTGGCTCACACTGTTGCCCGCAACGGGCTTTTTACCACATATTTCACATATTCTTGCCATAATTACATCTCTTAAGGGCGCAAAGTTAATAGCGGGCGATCAATCCACAAAGGAGTGGCATTTGACACTCTTTTGAAAAAGAGCTCTTCACTTCATGATCTTCTCCAAGCTAACTTTAACAGGATTGTGAGACTAACCCGTATCTCTCGAGACAGAAATGAATAGAGAAGAATTTATCATCCCGCGGGACATGGATGAGATAACCGCCGAGCCAGATCACCAGCGCCTGGAGGTGAAGCGGTCTGCTATCACCACTTACAGAAAAGAAGAGAAACTGAACGTGGGAGATCCCGTCCCGGAGTTGGAACTGGAACAGTTGGAGGAGACCGGTCCCGTCCCCTTATCCCACCTGGAAAGCCGCCCTGCAGTTCTCATCTTCGGCAGCTATACCTGACCCCCCTTCCGCCGCCGGTCCGGCGATCTTCAGCAGTTTTTTGACGACCACTCAGATTCGGCCCTCTTCTACATCGTCTACATAGCTGAGGCCCACAGTGTAAACGAGTGGCAGACCGAGTCCAACGAAGAGGCCGGTATTCGTATAAGGCAGCATGAAACTATCCAGGAGCGGCTGGACGCTGCCCGGCTCTGTTCCGAAAAGCTCGGTTTGACCATTCCCACCCTTGTAGACGGTATGGATAATGCGGCGGCGGAAGTTTTCGCCGCTTGGCCGGAGCGGATCTACATCCTTAATGAAGGGAAGATCCACTACAAAGGCGGTCCGGGACCGTATGAATTCAATCCGGAAGAAGCGAAAGAATCGCTTATGCAAATGCTCAACACCCCTTAAAAACCCCCTGACCTGAACATAATTTTGCAACCTCACTCCAGACCTCTCATCCTCCCTCTTCTCTTCTTTCTAACGTTCGGATGCGGCCCCAGAACGGAAGTTGACCTTCTTCTCACAAATGGTAAGATTTTTTCCGCCGGGCACGGTTCCCCCGTTCACGCCACTCTGGCAGTGAAAGACGGCCTGGTTGTTGCCGCAGGCGAAAGGTCCATGGCCCGCCACTACCGGGCCCCCAAAAGGATTAACCTCAGCGGGAAAACGGTCATCCCCGGTTTCAACGATACGCACCAGCACGTCCGGGGCCGGCCCCGCCGGCACCTGGAGCTGGGAGACCTCACCTCTCTCAAGGATCTCCACAACCGTATCCAGGCCAAGGCTGAAGAGCTGGGTCCCGGTGAGTGGATCACCGGTTACGGCTGGGCCGAAGACGACCTGGCGGAAAAGCGACGGCCACTCCGGTGGGACCTGGACGAGGCGGCGCCGGAGAATCCCGTTATCCTTTCCCGTGCCGGCGGCCACAGCGCCGTGGCCAGCTCCCTGGCGCTGAAACTGGCGGAAATAGACAGGAACACCCCGAACCCCGAAGGAGGCGTTATTGAACGGGACGATTCCGGAGCCCTCAACGGTATTATCCGGGAAAGGGCCGGCATGGTCTACCGGCTGGTTCCCGACGCCACCTGGGAAGAGCTGAAACCGAGCTTTATCCAGAACCTTGAATCTTTTCTCTCTCTCGGAATCACCAGTTTCATCCAGGCCGGTGCCACTATCCGGGAGTGGGACCAGTGGCAGGAGATATACAACGAATACGGTGAAAAACTCCCCCGTGCCACTGTCCAGATCCGTTGGGCAGGCAGAAAAAAGATGGAAGCGTCAGGACTCATGACGGGCCAGGGTGACCACCGCCTCCGGGTAGGCGCCATCAAGATCCTTGCCGACGGCGGCTTTACGGGCCCCGCTGCCTACACCATTGACCCCTACAAAGGGCGTGAAACGTACCGGGGAAAAATGAACTATTCCGAAGAAGAACTGAATACCATCATCTTCGACGCCCACGAAACGGGATGGCAGCTCGGTTTTCACGCCATCGGTGATGCAGCTATTAAATTGACCGTGGAAATGTTCGTGGCGGCGCTGGAAAAATGGCCCCGGGGCGATCACCGCCACTACCTGAACCATTTCACCGTCTCACCGCCGGCGGACACCTACCGCCTCATGGCCATGTACGGTATCCACATCGCCCAGCAGCCCAACTTCACCTGGACACTGGACAGCCGCTATATGGAGAACCTGGACGGTGACAGGCTGGAGCTCAACAACCCCCTCCGAACACCTATGGACTACAGCATTTTTGTCGCCCTCGGCAGCGACATCCTCCCCACCGGCCCCTTCCAGGGGCTCCACTCCTCCGTTACCCGTATGGGTAAGACAGGCCGTATTTTCGGGCCCGGGGAACGCCTCTCCATGGAAGAGGCCGTTATAGGCTACACCCGCAACGGCGCTTTCCTCACTTTTGAAGAAAATATGAAAGGGACACTGGAGGCGGGTATGCTGGCTGACTTTGTCATCCTCTCCCAGAATATTTTCACCGTTCCCGCTGATGCGATCAGAAAGACTGCCGTGGAACAGACCTATATCGGCGGAAAGCTTGTTTATGACGCTTCAAAGAGTGAACTTTGAGTTACCAAATTAACGTGGGGTAATATTTGACGGAGAACGGACAACTCCGTTTCATTAACATTTCAGAATCGTGAAGGAGACACAGATGAAAACAATTTTTTATCTTCGAACCCTCCTGGCTGTTACTCTTCTTTTAACCTCTCCCCTTTTCTCCCAGCTGGAAAAAGTGGAGCATAAACCGGTTCCCAAGAAGATGGTCGATTTCGGCGATCTCGGCGCCGGCCCCTACAAACGGCTGGTTATCCGTAATGTTATGGTGATTCCCGGTCACGGCGGCCCCGCTACGGGACCTTACGATATACTCGTTACAGGTAACGTCATTTCTGAAATGCGGGGGCACAACCCTGATGAACCGACCAGGATGAAAGGGGATCGCGTTATATCAGGTGACAACCTTTTCGTCATGCCCGGAATGCTCAACCTTCACCTTCACCTCCGCGGTGAAGACCTGCCGCTGGACTACATCTATTACCTCCAGCTCGCTACCGGTGTCACCTCCATCGGTCCCGCCGAACAGAACCGGGTGCAGGATCAGCTGGAACCTGAACGGAATAATGAAATTATCGCGCCGCGGCTTTTCCCCATCTACTCATGGGGAAGTAAAACTGATTTCGATAACGATTTTCTCATGAATCCCGAAAATGCCGACAGGGTGGCCAAAACGATGATCCGGAACGGTGTTCGCCAGGTCTACCTGAACGGCCTCTGCTGGAATCCCGTCATGTTCGGCGCTGCTGCAAAATCTATCGAGGCTGCTGGCGGAATTACGGCTGTACATATTCAGCCTTCCTCTACATCCCAGGTCAACGCCCTGGATGCGGCACGCCTCGGTGTTACCATGATTGTGCACCACTACGGCTATGCCGAATCGGCCTTGAACCGGCAGGTGCAGAATTATCCCGTCAATTATAACTACCGGGATGAGAATATCCGGTTCCGGGAAGCAGCCCAGGTGTGGATTGAGGCGGGGGAAAATCCTGAAACGCGCCACCGCCTGCTGAATGATGTTGTCGATTCACTGGTCTATTACGGTGTTACCATGCAGCCCAACAGGGCCACTTACGAGGCCAACAGGGATATCGTCCGCGCGCACGGCCTTCCGTGGCACGAAAAATATACCCACCAGGCACTGTGGGAAATGCACCTCCCCAACCCCGAAAATCACGCCTCATTCCAGTATAACTGGACATCCCTGGACGAATACCGGTGGCACTACATGTACGACTTGTGGGGAGACCTCATTTTTGAATTCAACAAACGGGGCGGCCGGGTTGCCTACGGAACTGATGACAACTACCAGTGGTCCACCGGCGGATTCGGCAATATCCGCGAACTTCAGCTTGTCCTGGAGTCGGGCATGCACCCGCTGGAAATATTGCGCAGTGCTACCTATAACAGCGCTCAGACCATTCTCGAACCGAAACTCGGTATGGTCCAGAAAGGATATATAGCTGACATTTTGGTTGTGGACGGAAGTCCTGCCGAAAATTTCCGCTACCTCTACCCCTTCGGCGCCATCATGATGGACCCGGAGAGCAAACAGATGTACCGGTCAGGGGGGATTGTTCATACTATCAAGGATGGTGTTGTTTTCGAGAATGATAATCTCATGCGCGAGGTGGAACGCATCGTAGCCGAATCGAAAAAAAATGTCGGATCGGACGTTGTCACCGAACCGTTTAAATAACCACCTATAGGATTAGTGGTAAAACCAATCGTTAACCAAACAGCCTCCGCAATGTTGCGGGGGCTGTTTCATTTATTGAGGTAACTATGCGAGTAAAAATCCTGATCCTTTTCACAGTCTCATTAAATATTATTTCGGCTGAAGGGTATTTTTCAGCAGAAGAATTCAAGGACCGGCGTAGCAGGCTGGCCCGGGAGATGGAGCCGGGATCAATTGCTGTATTGCAGGGAGCACCTACTGAAACCGGTTATGTCAAATTTCGTCAATATAATGAATTTTTCTACCTCACCGGGATCGAGACGCCTCACGCTTATCTGTTGATCAAGGGTGAATCAGGGGAATCCTCCCTCTACCTGCCCCATAATAATGCCCGCCGGGAACGGGGCGAAGGGCCTCTTCTTTCGGCGGAAGATACGGAGGCGGTCCAGGCACTGAACGGCGTTGACCATGTCTACTCCACTGAAGATATGGGTGAACACATGTGGCGGATGCGAATGCGTAAGAAACCGGTTGTCTATCTTTATCAGTCACCACCGGAAAGGCATGCCGAAAGCCGCGATCTGCTCTTACGCTACGATAGTGATATTCAGAACGATCCCTGGGATCATACCATTCCCCGTTACAAGGATTTCATCCAGAACATTTCGACCCATATGGCGGGATCAGAGATCAGGGACCTGACACCCATTTTGGATCAGCTTCGATTGATCAAAAGTGAAGCTGAAATAGAAGTGATCAAGAAGGCTACTGTCCTCTCCTGCCTTGCACTGATGGAGGGCATGCGCTCTACTAAACCGGGGATCTATGAGTATGAACTGGACGGCCTCGCAAAATATATCTACTATATCAACGGCTCCCAGGGAGATGCTTACTATTCCCTCATTGCCAACGGAACAAATGCCTACATGCCTCACTACCACAGCAAGCAGGATCAGCTGAAAAAGGGTGATTTACTATTGATGGACTATTCACCAGACTACAGTTACTACATGAGTGATATTACGCGAATGTGGCCCGTGGATGGAAAATTCTCTGAAGAACAGGCCCAGCTCTACGGGTTCTATGTAAAATGCTACCGCGCCATATTGGACAATATCCGCCCCAATGTGGCACCGGTGGAGGTACGCAAAAAAGCTGTAAAAGAGATGGAAGCTGTTCTCAAATCGGCCAAATTCAATCAGGAACATCATCGCAAGGCCGCCGAAACTTTTGTTGAGAATTATACCCGCTCCAGCAACCGGGATTATGCCAGTCTGGGGCACGGCGTCGGCATGGCGACCCATGATGTGGGTGATCATTCAAAAAAACTTCTCCCGGGAATGGTTTTCACTATAGAACCTGCACTGCGGGTTCCGGAAGAAAATATTTATATCCGGTTGGAAGATCTCATTGTAATCACCGAAAATGGTGCAGAAATTGTGTCAGATTTTGTACCTATGGATATAAAAGGTATTGAAAAACTCATGAGGGAGAAGGGAATTCTGGACCGTTACCAGCGCCTGACAGAAAAAGAGGTTAAATCATACTTTCCTAAATGAAACCATTAGTCTCTTGCCTCATAATTTCAATGACCCTAACTGCCGGAGATAAGAAAATGGATAAATATGAGAAAACAACTCTGGGTGCCGGATGCTTCTGGTGCGTGGAAGCTGTGTTCGAGCGAATTGACGGTGTGGTGGATGTGGTAGCCGGGTACGCCGGCGGCCATGTAAAAGACCCCTCTTATGAGGCAGTCTGCAGCGGCAACACCGGCCACGCCGAAGTGGCACAGATAACCTTTGATCCAACAAAAATCTCCTACGGCGAGATCCTGGAGGTCTTCTGGAAAGCCCACGACCCCACCACCCTGAACCGGCAAGGTGGTGACGTAGGGACCCAGTACCGATCAGTTATCTTCACCCATGATGAACAGCAGCGAAAGACCGCCGAAACATCTCTGAAAGCTGCCGATGAATCAAAACTGTATAAGGATCCCATCGTTACAAAGATTGAGGCACTGGATGTTTTTTACCAAGCGGAGAACTACCATCAGGATTATTACAACAACAACCGCACCGCTTCCTACTGCCAGTACGTCATCGCTCCAAAACTGAAGAAACTGAAACTGGAAAAGTGACCTCACCCCGGATCACTTCCCTTAAGTGGGGTTCCGTTAAGGTGGATGGGTTCGGTACTTTCAGGGATGTAAAGCTGTTCCCCGGCGGCGCCAGGGAATGGAACTGGCAAGAAACGGGGACCCGCCACTCACCGGGAATCCAACCCGCCGATGTTCAGGAAATCATTGACGCCGGTGCTCGTACCGTTGTCCTCTCCAGCGGTATGTATAAGCGGCTGAAAACAATGCCTGAGACGGTGGCCAGCCTGAAAAAGGAAAGTATCACCATTCATCAGCTCCAGACGGAAGAGAGTGTTACAAAATACAATAATCTCTGTGAAGAGGAACAGGTAGGCAGCCTTATCCACACCACCTGCTGACGCCTCAGAAGTTGAATTCTATCGTCAATCCAAAGTGGCGCGGGTCGCCCCAGCTGACGTATAGCTTATCCTCATAGTCCGGCGGCTCCAACCCAAAGTAGAAACCGCGGACGGCGTACCGCTCGTCTAAGATATTCCGCCCCCACATTTTCACGGACCACGGCCCCCGGCGGTACCCCACATGAGCGTTCACCAGCTGGTAAGCGCTGGAGAGCTGGTTGTGGCTGTCAGAATAGTAGAACTCATCCTTCCCGATAATTTCCAGGTGTGTAAATAGCCCGAACGGCCGGCCGGTATCGAACGCCAGGCTGTATGAATACCCTGGTGCATGGGCAGCCCCGCGGCCACCCAAAGTGATGTCTCCTCCCGATTCTTCAAAGGTGAACGAGTCAATGTACGTGGAGAGTAGTCCCAGCGAAGCTGACAGGGAATATCTGTCCCCCAGCTGAAATTTTCCGTCCAGTTCACTCCCCAGAAGGGCCCCCGTGGTGGCGTTGGCCGTGTAGAAGAAAAAACTGTTGGGGTCCCCCTCTTTTTGCTGGCTGGAGATGGAAACCTGCTGGTCTGTACGCCTGGCAGCGAAAAGGACGGAGCTGAAAGTGAATTGCTCTCCTGCCAGCCGGTAACCCACTTCGGCGTTCAGAATATACTCCGGATCATACAGCCTATTGGACTCGGCAAGATACGGGTGCTGGTTTACACCGCCGGTCTTGTATCCCCGGGCCACCGCCCCGAAAACAGTTGCGTTGGGATTCAGCTTATAATGAACCGACCCTTTCCCACCTACCAGAGTGTGGTCTGTATTGTAATTCACCGGGTCCAGAGTAACGAACTGGCCCCTGATATCGTACCCCGCCGCAGTGCCGTCGTAACGGATTGCATTGGTCTCCACCCGGATATTTCCCTTCACCATCATTCGGTCTCCCACGGGTAGTTGAAGCTGGCCGTATCCGGCGGTTACAGAAAAATCGTAATCGCTTGTCATCTCAGTGGCATCACCCCCGTAAAGGTACCCAGTGGCATCGTCCTTCTCATTCATCGCTTTGCCATAAACACCGGCCACCCACCCACCTGAGGCGACACGGAACTCCTGGGTCACCGTTGCCCGGTGCCGATCGTTACTATCGAAAAACTTGTACTGCCATCCCTCTCGAAAGGCGTTAAAATCGTAGGGATCAGCCGCCCAGAATTCATCGTTCCCCCAATCGCCGTCGTAGCTGTGGGTCAGGTCCGTCTCCGAGTAGGCCGTTATGGAGGTTAGGGTGATCCGCTCAGTCAGCAACATCTTGGCACGAAGGGAAGCAGCGTCCGTACTCTGGCTGTCCTCACCCTTGTCATCAGAATAGGTGTTCATCAGTATGTTGTTGTCCGGTGCCCAGGCGTCGTATCCGTTGTCCAGGATTGTCCTGAAAAAGGTCCCCAGAAAATACAGCCGGGGTGATGGTGCAAACCTCAGTTTCGCCCGCATTATTCTTTCATCTCGTTCATTGGTGGTAAATGAGCTCCTGGCAATATTTTCCCTGAATCCGTTCCCGTACCCGGAATGGTAGGAGAGCCGGTATGCCAGGTTTTTTCCCAGGGGTCCCCCCACTGCGGCTCCCCGTCGGTTGATCTCGTGTATACCTAAGCCCGATCGGGCCGTCACCGTAAACTCGTTTCCCGGGTCCGCCGACCTGAGGGCGATTAACCCCGCCAGGGCGTTGGGGCCGAAAACGGCAGACTGAGGTCCCCGGTACACTTCCACCTGATCCAGATCGTAGGCCAGAGCTGCCATTCCCAGGCCGCTCAAGTCCACGTCATCCATAACAAAGCCCACGGAAAAGTTGGGCGGTCCTTCACCGGCGTAGTGGCTCCGCTCACCTATCCCCCGGATCTGGAAATAGCGGGGACGAGACGTGCCGCCGGCATAATGAACGTTGGGGATCGATTCCACCATCCCCTGCAGATGGTTCTCATCCAGTCTCACCAGTTGGGCCCGTCCCACAACGGCCACGCTGGACGTCACACTCTGAAGCAACTCTTCCGTCAGTCCGGCGGTTACCACCACCTCCTCTCCCCGAAGTACTTCAGGCATGAGCCGAGCGATTATGGGCTCCCCTACCGCGGAAACGGTGATGGGAGTAAAGCCTATGTGGGATATTTCCACTACCGAACCTGGCGCTAGTAATAGGGAAAACTGACCCCGGGCGTCAGTCACCGTGCCGGTCCCCACTGCCACCACGTTGGCCCCAGGGAGCGGTTCGCCGGTGACACCATTAAGCACAATTCCATTGACGTTTATGTCAGGCACCTGCGCAGCTAGAGCAAGCGGAATAACCGCAAAAAAGAAAACCCTCAGTGATCGGAGGGTAAATAGGATTGAGTTTCTCATTTTTCTCCCTTCGCTGGTATTACCCAGATCAGGTTCAAAGGGTTTTTCTCAGCCTTCACCAGATCTCATCTGGGAGAAAGCACCCCTTGTTACAATGAGAAATTACACCCGGCGGCCAGTCTTATTCAAGAGTTCCCCTACTCCTTGCAAAGGTCACCTTTCTCTCTCTACCTTTTACGGCAATTCCAAGGAGCATATAATATGACCAACGGAGAAAATTCTTTGCCGGAAATTACATTCAAAGCCATCGTTTTGGGTGTTTTGCTATCTGCTGTCCTGGCAGGCGCCAATGCTTACCTCGGTCTCTTCGCCGGTATGACTGTCTCTGCCTCCATTCCTGCCGCCGTTATTTCCATGGGGGTACTCCGCTTTTTCAAAAATTCGAACATTATGGAGAATAACATAGTCCAGACAGCCGCCTCAGCCGGCGAATCGCTGGCTGCGGGCGTTATATTTACCATTCCCGCCCTTGTCCTCATGGGCTACTGGACCGAATTTGACTATGTGGAAGTGGCCAAGATTTCAGCCATCGGTGGGCTCATTGGCGTTCTCTTTACTGTCCCCCTCCGCCGAGCACTCATTGTCCAGGCGAAACTCCTTTATCCCGAAGGGATTGCAACGGCGGAAGTGCTGAAAGCGGGTGACGAAGCTAAGTCCGCCGCCACGACCCAATCGACGGCGGGCATTATGACTATCGGTATCTCTGCCGTTGTGGGCGGAGCTATGAAAATTTGTCAGCAGGGATTCTCCATGTGGCACGCAGCTGTTGAAGGTGCCCGCACCATGGGCGGCGCCATATTCGGCATCGGTACGGACCTCTCCCCGGCTCTGGTCTCTGTGGGATATATTGTCGGTAGAAACATCTCTATTCTTGTTTTTGGCGGCGGACTCATCTCCTGGGCTTTCGCTATTCCCATCTATTCTGCCGTTTACGGTTTTGAAGGCGACCCCATGGAAGCCGCCTGGAATATTTGGAACACCCGGATCCGATACCTTGGAGTAGGCGCCATGGTAGTGGGTGGTATCTGGTCCCTCGTTAAACTGATGAAGCCGCTAGTGGAAGGGATCAAGGCGAGCCTGGATGCGCTGAAAGAAGCTAAGTCCGGCGCTGTTGTGGACAGGAAAGAGCATGATCTCCCCATCAACTATGTGCTCATATTGCTGGTAGCTATGCTTCTGCCTGTCTTTCTCCTCTACTACGACGTGTTGGAATCTGCAGGTGTAGCGGCGGTACTGTCCCTGGTGATGATGGTGTTCGGCTTTCTTTTTTCCGCCGTGGCCAGTTACATGGCCGGTGTGGTGGGATCATCCAACAACCCCGTCTCCGGCGTTACTATCGCCACCATCCTTTTTACGTCGCTATTACTGTTAGGCCTTCTGGGAACAGGCTCACCCGCCGGTGCTGCAGGGGCCATCCTCGTCGGTGCTGTTGTCTGTTGCGCGGCAGCCATCGGTGGTGATAATATGCAGGATCTGAAAACAGGCTACATCGTCGGCGCCACCCCGTGGAAACAGCAGGTGATGCAGGTGGTGGGCGTTCTCTCCGGAGCTGTGGTTCTGGGCCTCGTTTTGGATATTCTCCATACAGCTTATGTTATCGGTTCTCCCACCCTCTCCGCCCCTCAGGCCACGCTCATGAAATCTGTGGCCGACGGCGTTTTTACCGGAAATTTGCCGTGGAATATGGTTCTGTTCGGCGCAATCATCGGGGTTGTTCTTATTGCTATCGATGTTCGCCAGGAAAAGAGAGGCTCCGATTTCCGGATCCCCGTACTGGCGGTGGCCGTCGGTATCTACCTTCCCATTGAACTGACCGTACCCATCTTTATCGGCGGTATGGTGGCCCACCTTACCAAACAGGCCGGGGCTGACGAATCCATGGAAAAGAGAGGCCTCCTTATGGCGTCTGGCCTTATCACTGGCGAAGCGCTCATGGGCATCATGGTGGCCGTCCCAATTTTCGTTACAGCGCAAAAGGACTGGTGGCCCACCGTAGGCGGTTTCTCCTGGCTGGGACCGGTCCTTTTTGTCGGTGTTATCGCCTGGCTCTACCGCTCAGTACTGAAAAGATAGATGAAAATATCGCGGGATCTTCTTCATGAGCTGCCCAAGGTGGAACTCCATTGCCACCTGGATGGCTGTCTGCGAATACCCACCATCATCGATTTGGCTCAGCGGGATAAGATAAAGCTCCCCTATACAAATGAAGATCAGCTAAAAAATATCCTCTCCGCTGGGAAAAAGCGCGGTACGTTGGAAGATTATATAAAGCGTTTCGACATCACTCTCAGCGTTATGCAGACGCCGGAAAGCCTCACCCGCACCGCTTATGAACTTGCGGAAGACGCTGCTTCAGAGAATGTCCGCTACATTGAGATCCGTTACTCCCCCATTCTCCACACTCAGAAAGGGCTTACACCTACCGAGTCTGTGGAGGCGGTCAAGAAGGGGCTGAAAAAAGCGGAGAAAGATTTCAACATTCGGTGCGGCATTATCGTTTGTGGGATCCGGAGCATCAAACCGGAGGCATCATTGCAGCTGGCGGACTTGACATTGAAGTACAAGAATAAGGGGGTGGTCGGTTTTGACCTGGCCGGCGTTGAAGAAAACTTCCCCGCCAAAGACCATCGGGAAGCGTTCTACATGATCCTGAACCACAACATTAACGCCACCATCCACGCTGGTGAAGCGTTCGGTCCTGAATCAATCCACCAGGCAATCCACTACTGCGGCGCTCACCGCATCGGTCACGGGACAAGACTGAAAGAAGACAAAGAGCTGATGCAGTATGTGAATGACCATCGTATCACCCTGGAGGTGTGCATCCTCAGCAACTATCATACAAAAAGTGTCCGGAGCCTGAAGCACCACCCCGTCCGATACTACTACGACCAGGGGATCCGCATCACCCTCAACACCGACAACAGGCTTATCTCAAACACCACCATGACAGACGAGTTCATGCTGGCTCATAACCTGTTCGGTTTTAACCTGTACGATTTTCGTGAAGTGACCATCACAGCCATAAAGAGCGCTTTTATGCACTATAAGGAGCGGAAGAATATGATCCGGTCCATTGCTGATGAACTGGAGGGAAACTTTGGTCTCATGCCCGAGTATATAGAGCACTCGTCATAGAAGGGACTTAACATCACAAATAAGGCGATGCCTAAAAGCTTTAAGCCGGTCTCTCTTTTTACCTCTCTCCTTCTATTCCCTTATAACGGCCACTTTGGTGACTCTGGAATCACCATCTCTTGAATAGGCCGCCACAAGATAGACACCCGTACTGACCCAGTTGCCACCGTCTGTCTTGCCGTCCCAGAACGCCTGGTACCCCTGGACGGAAGGTGACGTGGTGTCGATCTGTCGGATCACCTCACCGGACAGTGTCATAATCTTCAGGGACGATTCATCCTTAAGCCCGTCCAGTACCATGGGCTCTGCCGCCGGGATCCGGTAAGGGCTCGGGAACGCTTTCAGACTGGAATATGACTTCTTCGCTTTGGCAAAAGGAATTTTCAAAGCGTTGATCCCTTTGGAGGTGGCGATGTAGGCGAGACCTTTCCTGTCATCAATGGCCACCGCCGTCACCTCATCAGACAGCAGCATGCTGTTCTCTTTCCGGAAGCCGTTCCAGTCCGGCCACGGCGTGGCGTTGGAGAGTAAAACATACAGCCCACCAGTAATGGATGAGACCCAAACATTGTTCCGGCCGTCCGCCTTGATCTTTGACCCTTCCCCGAAGGGAACGCCGGCAAAGTAAGTGAAAAAGAAAGGTGTAACCACTGTATATGCACTGTTGAAAGTGAGTCGCTGCAGACCCCGGGCCGTAAGTGCCCAGATCTCCCCGTCCCCGCTCTGAGTTAGGGACCAGACGGTGTTGTCCGCCAGGCCGTGAATGGAGGAAAAATTTCGCCACGAAACAGGCAACAGATCCTCATCATCAGAGACACCGTCATCATCGTCATCCCAGTCTTCACTGTCAAGAATGCCGTCCCCGTCGCTATCAATATCAAGAGCGTCCGGTGTGCCGTCGCCATCGGCGTCCTGATCCAACTCCAGTACAAAAAGACCGTCATCCTTACTGGTGCCGATGACGGAAATGTTGCTTTCCGGCACGAGAATCTCTGTCGGTTTGTCAATTTTCTGTGTCAAACCACCGTTTCCTATCTGGGGAATGTGGTGCCAGTTACCGTCATCGTCCGCCACGGTAATCTTGCTGTCCCAGTTACCGGCGCCGAAGTTTGCCACCCAGAGATTCGACTTGTCATCCACCGTGAGACCCCGGACGTTCATGTAGCCGGTCTCATCCGTCGAAACCACTTTTCCACCAGTGGTGTCGAAGATGGCCATGCCGCCGGGATCATCCAGTGAAAAGCGGATCACACCGCCCCCCATCGGTTCATTAAAGTCATTCCTCGCCGGACGGATCCCCTGAAGGGAGACCCACACCTCCCCCTCATCCTCAACCATGGACCACGCCCGCGCCGAACGGTACTGGGCCGTATCAGAAACAAATTCGCCGTATTCTTCAGCGTCGTGGCTGTAGACCGCCCACTTATCTTCAGTGGGGATCAGGTTGTACCAGCCGTACTCATTGAGAACGGCAATACCGTCGGGACCTGCAGCCACCAGTTGGCCATCTTCTAACACTATCATGGCGGTATAAACATTGCTGGTCGGAGAGTTGGGTGTGCGCCATTCAAACTTTTCCCTGTCCGGTTTCCAGATGGCGATGCCGGAACTGGAGGAGACGGTGAAGTTGCCGTCTGCCGTTGGGACAAAACTGGACGGCTCGTGGCGGACGTCCCAGCTGTTGTCCACCTTTCCGGAAGCATCGAGGCGCACAAGCTTCAATTTGGTCAGGAGCGTAACGGTACCTGAGGCATCCCGGTTCACATCCCGCAAATAGGTCTGGCCGCTGTAAATGTCACTCAACATTTGGGGTTCCGTCTCCACACTCCAAATTTCACCATCGGCAATAGCCAGCAGTTCATCGCCCTTATGCCGAAGGCGCGTCATAGATTTCCCGGCAAATTCCGGGATGCTTGTCCAGTTCTGGGGATAGTTGAGAATAAACTTTTTGTAGTCACCTGAAAACAGTCCCAGATTTGTAGCAGCAAAGAGGAAATCACCTCGAAGGGCAAGACCGCTGATGAACTCCAAGCTTTTATCAGACGGATTGTAGATCTGCCTGTAGCTGAATTCCCCGTTCTGCATGACAAATTCCAGGATCCCCCACTTACCGTCCTTTGAGTACGCCGCACAGATCACAGAATCGCTGACGGCAAAAGCTGTCACTTCCCACAGGTCAAAGTTAAATATCTTTACCGATTGCCGCTTTGTCAGATCATAGATCTGAACCGTCCCATTCGGTGCCGCGCCACCCAGCCACAAATGGCCGTTTCCGTCTTCGGCTATAACAGACAGATCGGTCTCTACCAGTCCATCAATGTTGGTCACTGTCTCAAACGACAGCGCCTCCCGATCGTAAAGCAAAATGCCGCCGGAGGTGGCGGAGACCAGCAGGTCCCCCATTTCGATGGTCTCCCGCACATTCAGGAAAGAGGGGTACGATTTCCATTCACCCACCCTGTTCTGACCCAGCATCAGAATTGGAAAAAAAAGTGAAATAAGTTTGATCCCGCGAGTCATAGGTTGCTAGCCAAACGGAACAGGCACAAAACAGAAGATGAAAATGATCAGGCAGGCGATACCTATAAGACGTTCCCGCTGAGTGAGAGGTGTACTCATGTCAAGGATTGGCGGATGCTTTACCGTCCGCATTAGAAGCAAAATAAGTCCTCCCCACAAAAGCCAGTTAAGAGAAAAGAAGCTCAGGGGAATAAACATGAAAAATGTCCATTTGGCGATCTTGTCGTGCCGCTTACCCAAAATTGCATAGGCGATGTGTCCGCCGTCCAGCTGGCCGATTGGAAGTAGATTGAGCATGGTCACCAGCAGGCCGATCCAGCCAGCGAAGGCGACAGAGTGGAGCATGACATCCTCACTCTCCGCCAAGCCGGGAAAGAGCATGGATGTAGCCAGTTTCATCAGCAACGATTCTCCGAGAATGATAGCTTCACCTGGAGCAAGTTCAACCACGGTGGACATAGAGAGCCCGTAAAACAGCATTGGTACCGCCACTACGAATCCTGCTATGGGGCCTGCCGCACCCACGTCCAGTAGCGCTTTCCTGTGCTGAATGGGACTTTTAATCCTTATGACCGCACCCAGGGTACCGATAAAAGTGGGCGCCGGTATGAAATAGGGTAAAGTCACATCAATGTTGTGCTTCATCCCGTAAAAATAGTGACCAAACTCGTGACATCCCAAAATGAGAAGTAAAGTGGCTGAAAAGGGGAACCCCATGGAAATATCAGACAGTGAGAACGGATGGCCTCCTTCCATAATTGTACCCGCCATAAGGGTGGTGACCACCGTAGCGAGGAACAGACCGATGTTCAGCGGCGGGATGACAATGGGCGGTTTTTCCGTAGATGTTTTTTCCGGAGCATCCTTCACCTTGATCCAGACAGTCCCGTCTTCTCCTGTCACATCTGCTTCCAGGGGCTGGGTTGAAAGTTCGCTTGAAATCTCTTCCTGAGTAGCACCGTTCACCAGTTCCCCCATGGCGACCCACACATCACCGCTGGTACCCATTTTCTTCACACGGAACTTTTCGTCGAGAGATAATAGAAGTTCACGGAACTGTTTTTCTGTCATGATCAGCCTAAAGTGAAACTACAACCGCCGTTACAGGTTCCATCAACTAAGGTTGACATGGTGGACGCCCGTCAATAAATTGGCGCCGTGAAACGGTTTATGGTTCCTCTTTTCCTCTTCGTTGGTACCCTCTGCAGCCAGGAGGCGCCTCTTTTCGATGTGGATGTTCGTATCCGGGTGGTCAATGATGAGATGCTCTATGTAGTGGTTCAGGTGGACAACCGCTCCGGCCGCCGGGTAACTGAACTGGCCGGATACATTACAGAAGCTACTTCGGACGATCAAATTGTCAGTGAAAACAGGATTGTCCACGTCCACCCCTATGATCCCGTACTCACTAGCGACCAGACCACTATCCGAGGCTACACCTACCCTTTCGAAAAGTCCATGGATCACCGGTTCCGGTATCACATAAGCCGCGTCACCTTCCGGAACGACGCCAGGGTGTTCGCCTGGAGTCCGACGGACGGTCTGATCCGCGTGGAATAAAGCGGTTACCCCTTTTTCTTCGACTTCTGTTTTTCCCGCATCATCTTATACTGATCCTCATTCTGTATCTCCAGCATGAGGCTGTTAATCCAATCTTTGCTCCTCCTGGCATATTCATCCACCACTGATGCCGGTTGACCCTGGGCTGTCATATTCACAATTAGAATGGCGGAGGCGATAGGGATATATCTGTTCAGCGGCTCTTTATAATAATTATCCAGCACCCGTACCAGCTCAGCCGTTGAAAGATAGTCTTCCAGTTCCGGCTTTAGATGCTCCGTCACCAAGATCGAGTCGGCAGGCCATAACTTATAATAGTCGTATAGTCGGCCGTCCTGAAGACCATTCAAATAGGCAGATTTAACAAAAAAAGTATATTCTGGGAAACCGGCCGTTTTTTCCGAGATTTTCAGCCAGTCGATGCCGTCCCAGAACAGTTTATGATCCTGGGCCAACAACCCCGCAGGCAGAAGCAGTGCTACGAGGAACAGCCTTTTCATGAGAGAAATCTAGTCAGAGGCGCTGTCTACCGAATCAACAATTACCGAAAGTTGCCGGGTGATATAGACAAGAGTTAAACATACAGCCAAACCGACAACTCCACCGATCATTGAAGCAACCATTACTCTATCTCCTTTTCTTCCATTCCGGAGGGAATTTAGCTCCGAATATGGTCTGAATGAAACGGTGAGAGCACTTCAGTAAAGAAGAATGTAATAGATCACATAAAGCCAGGAAAAGAGTCCATGAATAATGGCCCAGAAGACCGACTTGTTCACACTAAAGGAAATGGCGATGGCCAGGGCGGTGCCGAATGTGATGCCCGTCTTGAGCCACTGTCTCTGATCCAAATATTCAATCATTTTTCCTTCCAGAAATCTTCCAGCTCCACACCGAGACCGTCCGCCACCCGGTTTACATAGGCAAAGTAGGCGACAATCTGGTTAATATCGAGGATAGCCTTATCATCTAAGCCGGCCTCTCTGAGAGGTTTCAGATCAGCGGCTTCCATTCGCGTCGGTGATTCTGTCAGTTTAACTGCATAATCAAGCATGGCCCGTTGCGATAGCGTCAAATCAGCATTGGTATAGTCTGTTTTCAGTTGGTTTACAAACGTTTCATCATCTGTCAATCTGAGGAGGCCCTCCCCATGATGGGTCAGTCAGTAATGGCACTCATTGACGACTGACACAACAACAGCAATCATCTCGCGCTCCGGCCGCGGGATGGGTGACTTACCGTACATCACCGCTTTGTAGAGAGCAATATGTCCCTTCAGTGATTCAGGGCTCAAACTGTGAATCTTTATAATATTGTCCACCCCGCCCCACGGCTCCACGTTCTTATCGTAAAGTTCTTTCAGTTCCCCTTCAGCTTCTTCTTCGAGGATCATTTTAATCCACGCCACTGTTAACCTCCATCAACTGGTGTACCCAGCCTCCGTCCGCTCCCGGGCAACTATGGCCTTCATCCGGTCAATGAGTTCTGTATAGCGGGGGTCATCACGAATGTTGTCAAAACGGGGATCGATCTCGATCCACCTGTATTGAGTCCAACCTTTGTCTACTGCCTTTTCTAACCAGTTCAGAGATGAATCTTTATCATTCATTACTGAATAAGCCTCCGCCAAAATGTAACGGGTACGAGACCAGACATCTCCCCCCTCTTCAATCCGCTTCAGCTGCTGATCGATCACTTCATCAATAAGTGTGCCTGCCCACCCTTTATCCCACTTTTGCAACAGAACGTAGGCTAACGCTACTTTATAATCAGGCGGGACATGCTTCATCTTCTGGAGATGGTCTAGGGCAGCATTGTAATCCCTGGCAAAGAGGAAAAGGTCCGCTGCAACTCGATGAGCATGATTGTCGTTGGGCCTAAGTAACAAGAGACGTTCCATGGTGGCTCTTGCCTTTTTCCAGTTCCCCTCTATACAGTATTGCGTTATCAATATATTGTGAAGTTCAAAACCGTCAGGATTTTTCTCCATCGCATCTGAAATTAGATTGTGCAATTCATCATAGTCTTCCAGAGCTTGGTATGCCAGAGCAAGGATGTAAACAACACGCAAGTTGTAGGGATCACTTTGTCGGCCCCCTAAATGATGCTTCAAAGACTTACTCAAATCACCTTGCCACCAATAAGCTAAGGCTAAGTTTGACTCAGCCATGACATAACCCAATTCAATAGCTCGTTTGTTCATCTCGATTGCCTCGGAGATGCGGCCCAAATAACTTGAGATTAGAGCTCTAGCTTTATATCCTTCAGCTAAATCCTTATTTATTGAAAGAGCCTTCTCTGATGATTGAATGGAGAGTTCACTATATAATTCATCCTGATTGTCAAGAAACATCTGACCGTATGAATCTCCCATGCCGCTGTAGGCAAGAGCATAAGACGGATCAAGCTTCAGCGCCTGCCTGTAGTAATCGATGGACTTCTCAAAGCCCTCATACGTGTATTTTAAATATTCAGTTCTACCTTTAAGGTAAAGAGTGTACGCCTCCACATTTTGGGTGGGCACCGTGGCCATAGATCTCTTTTCTGACCTAGAAATTCGAGCATTGAGAGCCTCTGCTATGCGTTTCGCCACATCTGTCTGTATCTGGAAAATGTTTTCCATTCTTCGGTCGTAAGTATCTGCCCACAGGTGCTGGTCACTGTCGGTATCAATGAGCTGGCCCGTTATTCTCAGGTTGTCTCCGTCACGCCTGACACTCCCTTCAAGTATGGCAGCCACACCCAGCTCTTCCCCGATCTCCCTGATAGTCTTGGTGGTCCCTTTGTACTGGAGAACAGATGTCCGGGAAATGACCAGCAGATCGCTCACCTTTGAAAGCTGTGTAATGATCTCTTCCGTAATGCCATCAGAGAAATACTCGTCTTCCTTGCTGTCGCTGAGATTATCGAACGGCAAAACGGCAATAGAACGTTCAGCTATCCGCTCAGCTTCCCGGTCGCCTCTCGGCACCAGCCAGCCAATGGCGAGCCCCCCAACAACCCCCGCCACAAGAAAAATATTCCGTTTCCTGGCATAGAACGGTCTGGTATCATCTTCCGTTTTACTTACGCTTGATGATGTTGGAACTGCCTTAACAAATCCTTCTGGTGTCCGGTCGAATATCCATGAAACAACCACACTCACTGGCAGCCCCAGCGCCAGCAGTATAATAACGAACTGGGCGGTCCATTTCGGAAAGTCAAAGATGGGAAAAACAATCTCCACCAGCTGCATGATGACAAATGCCACTACAGCGTAAGAGACCAGAGTCCGGACCACCTTCCGGTTTTTCAGTTCATCAATTATACTGTTCATATATTACTAACTCTTCCTCTCAAATCTCTTTCCGGAAACTACCCACAATTGTGCGATTCTTCAAGATGGTGCTGTTTGAGAAGCAATTGCATCTCTGCCCATAATTTCTTACTCTCTGTTGTGGTAGTCACGCCGCACTTCCAATCTATTGGAGCGAGTTCACATCAACAACGGAGGATGAGACAATGATGAGACGGTTCACCCATTTACTGATTCTTTTCAGCAGCTTTGTCACACTACAGGCCGAAAAATATGACGAAACTTTTTTCAATAATTTCGAATGGCGGAATATCGGTCCCAACCGAGGAGGACGGTCTCTTTCATCTATGGGTAGTCCCGGTCGGCCCAACGAATACTACTTCGGCGCTACCGGAGGGGGACTCTGGAAAACCACAGACGGCGGCAACACTTGGTTTCCGGTAACCGATGGCAAAATCACCTCTTCTTCTATCGGAGCTATGGCTGTGGCGGAAACCAACCCCGACATTGT
>MDSZ01263033.1_pt1 | contig 27057 bp, 29 predicted proteins | sample 811201 | NCBI WGS metagenome assembly MDSZ01 (sample SAMN05326647, study PRJNA326480) | marine metagenome | isolation source: seawater | place: Indian Ocean: North | collected 2010 | reverse complement strand
TTACACCTGGAGGGGTGGTCGAGTGGTTTAAGGCTCTAGTCTTGAAAACTAGCGTATCTGCAAGGGTACCGTGGGTTCGAATCCCACCCCCTCCGTCTCGATAACTAACATTTTAAATAACTACTCCTAAGGGAGTTTTTTTATTGCTTATTATTTTGAACTTTTCAGCTAGATTTCGAAAAGTTTTCCATAACTAAAGTAAAAAAAGTAGCTCACTTTCAGCTCACTTATTTAAGAAAATGTGAGTTGACAAGGGATCTAATATTGTAGGTGTAGAAAAAATACTTTTTTAAAAATCATGTTAAGAAAGAAAGAAAAACAAACCTTAACAAGACTCTTCCTTTTAGGTGTTGGTGCCCCAATTGGACTTGATCGCTTCTACGAAGGAGATGTAACAGGTGGATTCTTAGCCATTTTGGGGTTTCTTCTCGCTTTGATCACAGTAGTAGGTTTATTAGTATGGATATTCCCTTTTATTTCCAAAACTTTTCGTTTGCTGAGACAATTTGAAGATGCTGATGATTAAATAAACCACCTCATAAGCCTATTCCGTGAGATATTCATCAAATTATAAAATGGCTCACTTTTGGTAATTTAATTGCTTTTAAAGTCCGTAGATCACTTAGTATTAATTAAGAGCACCTGGTCTAAAAAACAAGCGTTTCTACAAGGGTAATGTGGGTTCAAATACCACTCTTCCGTTACACATAGCTAAATTTCATGGAAATAAATCCTTATAGAAGATTTCTATTGTTTAATTTCTAATGTGATTACATAGTGATTACATAGTAATTAGATGATTTTTGATAAGTAATAGAGAAATCAGCAAGTAAATATCAAATATTTCCTACTTTAAAAGATTAACTAAATTGTAGATACTCATAGTTAGTAAGTCTCTTAAATTGCTTAAGCATTTAAGATCAAAATGGTGAGAAGATAGTTGATTTTAAAAGTGACATTATATAAAAACCATTAAAGACAATCATTTTCAGAGTTGTTGTATTAATCTTTTAAAAACATTTAAATTATTTATAAAAAAAATGCTTACCAGTATCCCTAATGGCAAGCATATGACGATCTTTTATAAGGAAGGTTTAGACAAATCCTGGAATAATCTGACCAGTTGTTAAGTATGCACCTACTGCAGCAATTAGGCCCAGCATGGCAAACCTGCCATTAAGAGTTTCTGCAAAAACTTTCTCCTTTTCTACAAACCTTGAGTTATTTTGTGAGGACATGGGTTGTATTTCACCAAAGTAATTGGAATTCTCTTCTTGAAATTGTTTTGTTAAATATGCTACGAGAGTTGCAGTAACGGCAACTAAGAGAAATAAGAAAATAGATAGTAAGCTCATGTTCCTTAAAAAATGCCTGGAATTACCTGACCAGTTACTGCATAGGCTCCAATTAAAGCTATAAAGCCAATCATTGCCCATCTACCGTTTACTTTTTCCGCTTCAACGGGATAGCTTGTGTAATCTTGGACTAGTTGAGTCCTAACTTCCCTGGGGAAAATATTTTGCCTTCCACCAGGCTCAGTAGTAATAAACGAAGAATTAGACATTGGTAAACTAATTAATTATTAATAAATGTAACATCTATATTAAAAAATGTAAAGCTATTCCAACTTTTTTATCTTGAAATTAGTACAAATAGCATGAAAGAAGCATAACTGTTACATCTATGCTCATTTCTGTTCCATTTATGTTCAGAGATTTATTGCTCGAATCTATTAATAATCTCCAATTAAAGTCCTAATTTGGTTATTGTATAAATTCTTTATTTAACTAGGAAAGATTGACTACTTGTAGTCAATGAAGGTTGTAAAGACATGATTAAAATCCAAATATGCCTCACAATTAAAAAATCCAAACAAGTCTTAAATAATAAATTTAAGGGATTAAATATATTAGATATTTTATATTTGCATTCTCACAGATTTACTAATTAATGGAATTTCAGGTTCACTGCCAAGAAGACACTTAATGATTGAAAAGATAAATATCGCAAGAATAAGAATAAAGGTTAATGAATTAAATTCAGTTAAAGGGAATATCTTAAGAAGATATCTAATTATTATTAAAGATATGTTCAATAATATTGCTTGAAAAGCATTAAATCGAACAAAATATGGGACTTGTTGATTCCTTACTAAACCTAAGTAAATAATTATAAAAAGAAAAAGTCCTCCAAAAGGAATTGAGCTTTCAATTATTTCTAGAGGAAAAGTTAATAAAAGAAGAAACTTGAAAAAAGAATATTTATAAAACCAATAATAACCAAAGGGCAAAGATTCCTTTAAAGGGATAGTGTAAAAGAAAACTGATGCAATTTTTTGAAGTGTTGTATTCAATTAGCAAATTTATTTGATATTAGATTAGCTAAAATTACTTTTTTTTGGTTATTTTTTAAAATGTAGAATACTTTTAAAGTTACTTTATCTAAATGAAAATACTTCACACAATGATTAGAGTTGGGAACTTGGAGAAATCAATTGATTTTTATGTGAACAATCTTGGGATGAAATTAATTAGAAGAAAAGACTATGTTGAGGGTAAATTCACGCTCGCTTTTGTGGGTTATGGATCAGAGAAAGAATCTTCGGCGATAGAACTTACTTATAATTGGGATAAAAGTTCTTACGTACTTGGTGATGGATTCGGTCACATAGCAATAGGGGTGAAAGATATTTATCAAACTTGCAGAAAACTTAAAAATAATGGATGCAAAATAACAAGGCCGCCTGGGCCTATGAGGAATAGCGATACGATCCTGGCATTTATAGAAGATCCAGACGGATATAAAATAGAATTAATCGAAAAGAGTTACTAATTACATAACAAGGAATCTATATTTAATCCAATTAGAATCTATAGACAATCTATATAGAATGTACTATTGTAGAGGTACAGATTTATTTTTATGTCAAAAACCTGGTCTTACTTTCGCGAAGAGTGGTTGAAGAGTACAGCATTACCGCAAGACGATGCAAAATGGGCTTTGGAAGCATTTTTTGATAATGAAGAAGATTTCTTTGAGATTGAAAAAGCAATAAATAATAATGATGATATTTTTACAAAAGTAAGGAATTTGAAAAAAAAGATTCGAGAAAATATCGCAGATAAAGAGACTAGCCTAGATAATATTTCGTTAAATCCTTCGAACTCTAACAAACTACAAATTTCAGTTCCATCGAACTTAACTTATTTATTAAAAGTATGGGCTGCCGCTGAAGGTAGAGATCTCTCAAGTGTTGCATTTCAGTGCCTAGAACTAGGTTTAAGGGAAATGAAAAGTAAGGGTTCTGTTCCGGTAGTAGCTCTTAATCGATATAACAGCGCATGTGAAAAGAGAATTGCTTTAGCTGAGGCGAACAATTTATTAGATCGATATGAATCCTATCAAAACAATATTTAAGAGATGATAAATAAAACTATTAATAAAAACTACTTAAGCTTTAAAAGTATTTTCGCTTATAAATATCTTGACAAAATTTATAAAGATAAATCAGGAATTATATACACTCTTTATTCAGAAAAATTAAACCTATTAGAAGTTGGATTTACAAAAAGCAACAGAACACTTGAAACAATTTTGTCAGACAATAAATTCATCCTTCTTGATAAAAAAGAGGGAGAATATATGGATTTGAACCTTGTAAAAGAAACTTTAAAACAATTAGGTCTAAAATTACTTGATAAGAAATACTATAGGTTTTCTAACTTAACTATTAGGCATCTGAATTTACTAGGTTGGCCTATTGGAAATTCTATATATAAACAAAGAAAAATTAGAAAATTATTTTTTTAAAGTAATTGTCAATTTCATTCGCATTCCAAGGTATCTTTTGTGCTTCTATTCGTAAATGGATTTTTTCCATGGGCAATTTTGCAAAACTCTTTTAATACATCATTGGGTAGATAAACATTAGTAAAATCGGCGCCTTCGATAGTTACATCATTAAACTGCGTGCTGTATGCGAAGGAATCCTCCAAATTAGTATTAGTTAAATCAGTTCCATCTAAATTAGCTGAATCCAAAGTGACCTCTCTGAGATTGGAGTTACTTAAATTTGTATCTTTCAATTTCGCACCATACAAACTGGCTCCCTGTAGATCGCAATTAGATAAATTCGCATCCTGTAAGTCGGTTAAATAAAATGTTGCACCTGATAGGTCAGTTCCAGAAAAATCAAATCCCAACAATGATTGCTTACCATAATCCATTGCTGCGAAGGCACTTATAGGCATTAACAAAAATAATGAAAAGCATAAATAAACTATAAATCTCATCGTATTAATGGTTTAATAACAAATTCTAACTCCTCAAAGATCATTTGAAGAGATGCAGTCTCAGCAAGATGCTATATTGTATCAAAATTGAAAAATAAATATAAATTTTGGATATTCTACCTTTCGATGCAATAGTTGTAGGCTCTGGTGCTACAGGAGGAATGGCTGCACTAACACTATCAGAGCAAGGAATAAAAGTATTGGTTATTGAAGCGGGTCCCCATTTTAAAAGGTCTGAAACATCAATCAATGAGCCTTTTGACACTGTAAATAGGTTAACAAACATAGCTGCCAAAAAACATAAAAAGCAAGTACAGCATCCTGGTTATTGGAAAAATAAGCCAAATTTATATGCCGACGAAAATAAATATCCATATTTTTCCCCAAAAGAAAAGCCTTTTTTATGGACACAAGGTAAACAATATGGTGGCAGATCCTTAACTTGGGGAGGAATTACTTTAAGATTATCTCCAGAAGACTTTCGTCCCTCAATCAAAGATGGTTTTGGCCCAGATTGGCCAATTACCTATGATGAACTATCCTCGCACTACGATTTTGTTGAAAATTTTTGTGGAATTTATGGAGAAAAAGACCAAATATATCAAGTCCCTGATGGTAACTATATGGGAAATTTGCCACTTACAAATAGTGAAATATTCTTTGGAGAACAATTGCAAAGAAAGTTGAAATATCCTTTTATCAAATCAAGAGGATTTGATAAAAATTGTTCCTGTAATGAAAAAGAATGGCCAAGATCTTCAAGTATTGGGAGTTCTCTGAAAAAAGCTATTGAGACTGGGAATGTTCAAGTCATTACAAATCATATAGTGGAATCCTTTGACATAAATAAATCATCTCAACTAGCCAACAAATTAAACTTAATCAATACACTTAATGGATCCAGGAAAGTACTTAATTGCGATTCAATTTTTTTATGCGCTTCAACTATTGGAACTCTTAGAATACTTTTGAATTCAGAGAAAAGTCATAATGCTAATGGATTTGATGATATCTCAGGTAAATTAGGCAGATTTCTTATGGATCATGTATCAGTTTGTAATTTCTTTTCATTACCTAAAGTTAATAAAAGTGATCCTGAATCTAAAGATTCAGGATCACTCTCTGGAGCGGGTAGCTTTTTCATACCTTTTGGTTCAAGACTACCTAATATGGAGAATCAAGATTTTTTAAGAGGATATGGTATTTGGGGAGCTATAAACAGACTAGGTATTCCAAATATATTTCAAAAAGCTTCAACGGAATCCATGGGTTTCTTAATATCTCATGGCGAGGTATTGCCAAGAGAAAAAAACAAAGTTTCTCTATCTGGCGAAAATGATCAATGGGGCATACCAATTCCACTAATTGAATTTGAATGGAGTAACAATGAAATAAAAATGGTTGAACATATGAGGTCAACAATGAAAAAAGCTATAGAAGCATCTGGCGGGGAAATAAAAAGGATTGAAGATTTGTTAAATATTCCTCTTTTGAATTATTTAACTGACAAGACCATAGCCCTAACTCAGGAAATTCCACCACCTGGATACTATATACATGAAGTAGGAGGAGCTAGGATGGGATTTGATGAAGAAAATAGTGTAGTTGATAGTTGGAATCGACTTTGGCGTTGCAGAAATGTTTATGTTCTAGATGGAGCTTGTTGGCCAACTTCATCTTGGCAGAGTCCCACCCTCACAATGATGGCTATATCTAGAAGAGCTTGTTGTGAATTTAAGAAACTTTCGAAGGAGTGAAAAGTTGATTTATATATAGTTCAGACACATTTGTATCATTACATCCATTATGAACAAGAAATGTTGCTAACGCAGAGTTTATAAGTTGATATTGATCCCAAGTTGGATTTTTTAGAACAAAATCTTTCATGGTTGTATATAAAGTTTCAGATAACTCAGTTTCTAGTGAAATTTTTTTAATGTTTTTGTTTGATTTATTAACTTGCGTTTCAGATGTTTGGGTATTCATTATTTTTGAATAAAAAATGGACTTTCAAAAACAATAATCTTCGATTTTTTAAATACTGTCAAAAGCTTACAAAAAAGCAATATCAAACGAGACTCATGTAATAGCCGAAAAAAACAAGTAATTTAGAAAGTATTGTATTTTTAGATATTAATTTTCAAAAAAGTCAACAAACATTAGGAAGTGAAAGTAACTTTTAAGAATCTATGTAATAACTAACCCACTGTGGATTTGGACGTGGAAAAATTGGAAATTTCTGTGGAAAAACTTTAAAAAAACTATCAACCTTTTATTGATAAGTAATACTTATAAGTGATAAGTCTATATAGACTCACTTAAGAAAGAGACACTTGATTGATGGGAATTCCACTAATTTTCTTAAGATTTCTTATTTTTAGCCTTTTTAAGGTTTATTGGACCCAATGGATGTTTTGAATTTGGATAAATTTCATGATGATGATGATGATGATGATGATGATGAATTAACTTTGAATCATTTTCTTCAACAAGACCATAATCCCCTTTATCAGAGATAGTAATCTCAATTTCACAAGAGCCATCACACTCAGACTCACATAATTCACAACTAACTCCTAAGCCTTCAACATGATCGTGATGACTTTGTTGAATAAGACCAACTTCTTTTTCAAATCCATATAAATTAGATCTATATTTACAAAGTGAGCAGTTCATAAAATTATTTCCCTCATCATTCATTACGTCTTTTACTCTTTCAACGAAAGTGTCCACTACATAAGGGTGAGATGATAGATAATCAGCCTCATAAAATCCTAATTTAGGATTATTCATAGCAACTATATTTTTCTGACGTTTGATTCTGCTTACAAGAACACCAGAAAAGAGGAAATAGGGAAAAATAATAATATTTTTATAGCCAAGTTTTACAATGTGGTTCAAACCTGGTTCAACTAGAGGAAAAGTGACACCAGAAAAAACTGTCTCTCCCCAGCCAATACCTAAACCTTCAACTATCATTCTGGTAATTTTGGCAACGTTTGAATTTGCATCTGGATCAGATGAGCCACGTCCTACTACAACTAAAATTGTTTCTGAAGGTTTTAGGTAACTATTATTGTCAAAAACTTCTTTAACTCTCTCACACGCTGCACTTATCATTAAATTATTTATTCCTAATTCTTTTCCATATATTATTTCCATATTATTTTTATTCGCATATGACATCAGAACAGATGGGATATCATTCTTAACATGGCCAGCAGCAAAAAGCATTGCAGGTATCGCAATGACTTTTTTTATAGAGTCACGTCTTAATTTCTCTAGTCCATCGAAAATTGATGGTTTGGCAAATTCTAAAAATCCATATTCAACCTTGATACCAATAAATCTTTTTTGAATAAATCCTCTTAATTCTTTGAACTCCTTTATGGCTAATTTGTTTCTGCTCCCATGGCCACAAATTAATATGCCTAAACTTTTATATTTCTTGTCGTCAATGTTAATATCCAAATTATTAGAAATAATAATATTATATTAATAATAAACGTATTTGTTAGTGGTAGAAAAACATAAATTATTTAAAGTACCAAATATAAACTCTTCAGAAGCTAATTTTAAGAAGTTAATTTTTGAAATTAATGATGAAATTTTTTTTGGTTCCAAGAAAGTTTCAACAAAGAAAAATTATTTGTGTGTTTGCAGCGGGGGAACTACCTCTAGTTGTGCCAAAGACGGTCTAATCACTCTCGATCTTCGCAGATATTTCAATTCCATTATCTTTAAGAAAAATACAGGGGTTGTAAAGATCGGTGGGGGTGTTTTGATGGGCGATCTATCTTATTACCTTGATCAAAACAATAGGACTTTTCCCACAGGGCTTTCGGGAATTCCTGGCGTAGGTTATTTATTGACTGGTGGGATAAGCCCATTAAGCAGAAGATATGGATTAGCAATCGATAATATAGAATCAGTAAGTGGTTTTTTTGGAAACGGGAAGTCTTTTAAACTAGTTAAAAATCAACTTAATGAGAATGAATTTGGAATATGGGATGGGATAAGAGGAGCTGCTCCTTTTTTTTCAATAGTAACAGAACTTGAGCTTAAAACTTTTAAGTCTTATCCAATCATGGTTTTTGAAGGTTTTGTCAAAGACAGAGAGCTTGCAGACCTTATTTTACTATCAGAGAATTTCCCTGAAAACTTTAGTCTTCAATATATGTTGGCAAAAGATATTTATGTATATATAGTTGCAGAAATGAAAACGGATAATGATAAAAAAGTTATTGCTAAATATGAACAAAGTTTAAAGCTATTCCCATCTCTTCTGAACAAAACATATTCAAGTTTTAACAGAATAAAATTCTTTCCAAAAGAATTAGAGCTTTTTGAGTCTAATAGTACATACCATTCAGAGGTATTAAGTTTACTTGGTAAAGATCTTGGTTCTAACGTTTATCAATTCGTTAAAGATCTTAAACTCATAAATAAAAATAAACCGAACAAATCCTGCTATTTTGCGGCACAACAACTTGGTGGTGAATCAAAAAATATACAAAATTCTGGATTGTTTATACACAGAGAATCTACTTGGAAACCTTGGATTTTCGCCTCTTGGGATAAAAGTAATAAAACTGACAAAAAGATTGTAATCCAGTGGATGTTAGATTCTTGGGAACAACTCAAAAAATATTATCCCCAAATTCACTTAGCGCAATTACATAATCATTTAGATAGTCATACTGAAGAACTAAACTTGGCATTTTCTGAAAAGCTTAATGATTTAAAAAATCTAAAGAACTTGTATGATCCATTCGGTAATTTACCTCATCTATGAGATAGTTTTATCTATGCACTAAATTTTAATGTCAAGTCTCAAGAATTATCTATCCAAGAACTGGATCAAAGATCCTAAATCTAACATCCTCTCTGGAATTGTTGTTGCATTCGCAATGATACCTGAAGCTATTGCCTTTTCAGGAATTGCTGGAGTGGATCCCAAAGTTGGACTGTACGGTGCATTTTGCTTATCCATAACGATAGCATTGGTTGGCGGAAGAATCGGGATGATAACATCAGCGACTGGATCTACTGCTCTTTTAATGACAGGTTTAGTTTCTTATGGAGAATCTCAATCACCTGGGCTTGGATTATCCTATTTAATCGCAGCTGGATTATTAACTGGAGTTTTTCAGATATTTTGGGGTTACCTAAGACTCGCATATCAAATGAGGTTCGTACCTACAGGAGTTCTAAGCGGTTTTGTTAATGCTTTAGCATTATTAATTTTTCAAGCTCAACTACCACAGCTAGGCATTGGTATAAAAGAAGGAACCAAATTAGCAGAACAAACTATTACTAAATATCCTATGAATGATCAAATTCCAATGGTTTGGATTCTAGTAATAATTGGGTTAGTGATTATATATGGACTGCCTAAATTAACGAAATTAATTCCTTCCCAATTGATTGCAATAATTGTGATTACATTCATCAGCATATATTTCAAGTTAGAAATACCCACAGTTAGTGATCTAGGCAACTTGCCAGAAGGATTACCAAAACTATCCTTGCCTTTCGGTTCATTAGCGAATGGTAAAGTACCATTTAATTTCTCAACCTTAGGAATAATTTTACCGACATCACTTGCAATATCACTTGTGGGATTAATGGAGACTTTCTTAACACAGGATATTCTAGATGACATGACAGATACAAATTCAAATAAGAACAGAGAAGCAAGAGGTCAAGGTATTTCAAATATAGTGGCTTCTCTTTTTGGAGGCATGGCTGGTTGCGCATTAGTTGGTCAATCAGTGATGAATAGCGATAACGGAGGACAATCAAGGCTTTCAACCTTAACTTCAGGATTATCTCTTTTATTAATGATCGTATTATTCAAACAATGGATAGGAGCAATCCCTATGGCAGCCCTAGTCGCTGTGATGATAACTATTTCTGTAAGTACTGCTGATATTAGTGGGTTAAGAAATATAAGGAAAATACCACGCAGTGATACAGCTGTTATGTTGACAACTTTTGGAGTGACAATGCTTACAAAGCCACATAACCTTGCTTTAGGGGTTATTGCAGGAGTTGCTCTCGCCGCAATACTTTTCAGTCGTAAAGTTGCCAAAGTTATTACAGTTAACAGAGTTAAGATCGATAAAGATCAAACTAAATACTTGGTAGAGGGACAATTGTTTTTTGTAAGCAAAATATATTTTCTACAAGGTTTTGATATCCACGAACATCCTAATGAAATTACTATTGATATGTCCTCAGCACATATCTGGGATCAAAGTGGTGTTGTTGCTCTAGATCAAATAATTAGAAAATTTAGGAATGGAGGTTCTAAAGTAGAGGTTATAGGTTTAAATCAAGAAAGTTCAAATCTATTTCAAAGGCTCGGAGGAATTAAAGCTGGTCATTAATTATTTAGCTATTTGAATTTAAGCTTACTTTTTGATAACAAAACCAAAGCCACTGCTGAAATAACAAATTTCTATGAGACCTCCAAGAAGTTTTAGCGGAATCGATATCAAAATTTTCTGGTGGAGGTACGTCTCCCTTTTCTTTATCTCTATTTATTTCACTTATTATTCTGTGAACTGTATATTCAGGATGTCCAAGATGCATAAGCTGCTTTTGATCTTTAGTTTCAAAGATTGTATAGCCAACTTTTTCCCCATAAGCTAACAAATTCAGCCTGCCATCATCCTGTGCTTTTTCCATTTCAATATCTGGCAATCCTGCAAATCTACTTTGAGGGCATATGAACTGATCATCCTGAGTACCCATCAGTGGATGACCAGGAACTAAACTTCTTAAAGGATAAACACCAAATAGTTTCTTCTCGAATACATCTTTATTCACCCCCGCCAAATAAGCAAGCGCAAATCCAGCCCAACATAATCCAAGGGTGCTTGCACAAATAGAGCGAGCCTCTTTTGCAATGTCTACAAACTCTTGCCAATATTTAACATCTTCAAACTTCAGATGTTCCACAGGGGCTCCAGTAATAATTATCCCATCCAAAGGTTTAAATTTATTTGCATCCTCCCAGCTTATATAGAGATTATTTAAATGATCACTATCCCATGTTTTATAAGAGTGAGTTCTCAAACGTATCCAAATAGGCTCTATTTGTAATGGAGACAATCCGAGAGGATGTAATAAATTAAACTCATATTGCTTTCCTAAAGGCATAATGTTTAGTATTCCAATTCTAAGTGGTCTAATATCTTGCCTTCTGGCTAACTCAGGCTCAATCCATGAAATATGATTTTTCTCAACATCACTTATTTTGTGATAGTTTCTTGGTATTATTAATGCCACTTATTTAAACAACTTAACTTATATTTGCCAAGGCTTGTTCGAAATCTTCTTTTATATCATCAATATGCTCAATACCCACTGATACTCTTACCATAGTGGGAGTAACACCAGCTGAAATTTGTTCCTCTTCAGAAAGTTGTTGGTGAGTTGTTGATGCTGGGTGGATTACTAAAGTTTTAGAGTCACCGACGTTAGCAAGATGACTAGCAAGTTTTAGCGAATCTATAAATTTAACAGCATCTTCATATCCTCCATTTAAAGAAAACATCAGCATACATCCCATTCCCCTCCCTGTTGTGTATTGTTTTGCTCTTGAGTGATAAGGATCGGACGCTAAGCCAGGATAACTTACATTTGAAACCAACGAATGAGAATCAAGCCATTGTGCTAAATCCTTAGCATTTGAAGCTTGACGTTCAATTCTAAGGCTTAAAGTTTCAAGGCCTTGCAATAATAAGAAGGAGTTAAATGGGCTTTGAGCAGGTCCCCAATCCCTCAAGCATTCAAGCCTTGCTCTTAAGGCAAAAGCAATATTTCTATTATCAGGCACACCTAAAGACTTACAAATATCACTTCCGAATCCAAAAGCATCCCAATGAACAAGCCCATGGTAAGCAGCGCTAGGTTCACTAAGTAATGGGAACTTACCATTTCCCCAATTAAATGTCCCAGCATCAACTATTACTCCCCCAATACTAGTGCCATGTCCACCGATCCACTTTGTTGCACTCTCTACTACAATATCTGCGCCGTGATCTATTGGTTTTATAAGAGCTCCGCCTGCCCCAAGGGTATTATCGACTATTAATGGAATTCCATTTTCTTTAGCAAGCTCAGAAAGTGCTTTGAAGTCAGGAATATTAAATCTTGGATTACCCATTGATTCAACATAAATAGCTTTTGTCCTTGCATCAATTTTGCTTCTAAAGCTTTCAACACTGTCACCATCAGCAAATCTAACTTCTATACCTAATCTAGGGAACTGAACTTTGAATTGGTTATAAGTTCCACCGTACAAGTATGAAGTCGAAATAAAATTATCACCAGCCTGCATACAATTTGCAATAGCCACGAATTGCGCAGCTTGTCCAGAGGATGTTGCTAAAGCTGCCACCCCACCTTCTAATGCAGCCATTCTTTTTTCAAAAACATCTGTCGTAGGATTCATCAATCGTGTATATATATTGCCGAACTCTTTCAATCCAAACAAATTAGCTCCGTGTTCAGCATTATTAAAAACATAAGAGCTAGTCTGATAAATAGGCACAGCTCTAGAATTTGTTGCGGAGTCTGGTTCTTGACCTGCATGAAGCTGTAGGGTCTCAAATTTTTTAATGGTCAAAACTTAATAAACTTTCTTATATATATGTAGCTAAATATCAATAAAAAGAGAATTCAAAAATAAAAATTCGTTATAAACTTTCTTTTAAAGATGGGTAATTATTTTTCATATAATCCTCTATTTCGATTTCAACTTCAGATCTAAATTTTTCAGTATATTCTTTCTTGATTAGAGGGTATTGTTTTTGAGAATCAGGATCGTTTTCAGTGATAGATCTCCAAGTTTTATTAATATCTCGATCAGATGAATTAATAGCTTTTTTAAAATCAAAGAAATCTTTATTTACAGATGCCTCAAAATCTTTGAAAGCTTTATCAATTAAATCTTTTCTCTTGGTATGTAAAGACTTTGCTTTGAGGGTATCTGGCAAACCCATCACAGGGTTTAACTTTTTTAATAAATTAAGCTCTGATTGAATTAAAATTCCCCATACGCTATCAAACTGATTCGTTATATTTATTTCGTCAAACTTTTGGATTTGTTCAAGATAAAAAGCGAGCCATAAATAGTAATTTTTCTCTTCAATTGATTTTTTTGTGGAATTTCTTTTGGGTTGTATTTTTGGGAGCAGTTTCTCAGCTTTCTTCAAGAATGCTCTATCATCTCTTTCTAAGTTTATCAATCCCCATCTTTGGCTGTATTCCCAAAGTTCTTCATACCTGGTTATGTCTTCTTGATTCCAACCTAATGATTTAAGTTCATGTGATCTATGAGATGTTTCCTTTTTCAAGAATAATAATAAATAATTTATAATCGATTTTACCTCCTATAAGCTAATTAAGCCAACACAAATAATTTCATAGAAATTTTTTTCATAAAGAAGATTATTTTAATTTCTAAAGTATTTATTTACAAGCTTCATTACTTCTAGATAATTTGATTTTGTATCAACTTCAGAAGACATTTGTTTGCAAGCCTCCCTATCAAAATCATCAAGAAAAATATTTTCATAGAATAATTCTCCAATAGAAAATATATCAATCCCTTGAAGGCTATAGCTTAGCTCTAAACTATCTTTATTTCTTACTGATACTTGGCAATAATTTGTTATTTGTTCTGGGTCTATTAGCACACTATAAATTAACTCTTTTTCCTTTGCGGTTGCATAAAAACATAAATAAATTAAATTTATCATTGAACAGTTATTATTTTTTATATTGAATTTTCTGTATATATCTGGCCAATAACAAAGAGATTTTAATCCCTCAAGCCCTCCTTGGCTAAGAGAAAACTTTTTACACCATTGAATGAATTCTGGTATGTCTTTAGGACATCTTTTTAGTTTTAAAAATAATGATGACAAAACTTGGCCAGCTTGGAAATTTCTTGTTGGTTTCCCATCCATTGGTAAAGACATACTACCTAATACATCTGCAGTTACTGCATTCAACTGAGAGAAAGTATGATCTCTTTTTTCAACTATTTTCTCTTTAACAAGTTCTTGAGCAATTATCATTTCCTCACCGTAACCTAATTTCTTTAAAGACAAATTTTTACTTTCAATACTATTAAATTGCCTAATAAATGATGAAACAGACGCTGCCTGATCAAAACACTGACTTAAAAGAACAGTATTTATGGTTGGCAACATTCCAGGTTTGTCAGAGTGAAAGTCATTTACAAATCCAGCGAATATCGATGAAATATTTTTTATGGCTTTAATATATTGGCATTCTGTATTATGCACCCCTGATGAAACTTGAATCTTTGGAGATAGGTCATTTAGAATTTTTGCCCCAAGTAAAGCAGTAATTGAATTAGGATGACAAAAATTTGCTGTAAAGCTGTCATTTGGATTCCTGAGAGCCCCATGTCGATGAAAACCAGTAAAGAAACCCAAATTAGGAAACTTTTCACAAATTATGAATGGCTCTCCATTATCCATACAAAAAGAACCAACTAAACAAGCTAAAACAACTTTTTCCCTATTAAGAGACTTTCTTAATTTTATCGCCAATGATATATCATCAATAATGTGGTTGCTGTTTGAAGCAAGTATTACAATATTACAATTTTTAATTAATTCCGATAAATCATTAAAACAACTCCCTGATTTATTAGGTATTGTCGCCATTTTTTTAATCCTATCTTTTATCTTTGAATCCATACTCGTTGAAATTTCTTGTGGGAATGCACCAAAGAGAGTACGTCCAGGTCTTGGAGCCAATAAAATATTTTCTTTCTGAGAGTGAAGCGCGCAATTATAAGCTAATGAAGCAGGATACAATCCAATACTATAAAAACCAACTTTAGAGTTATTTATTTGTTCAATAAACGAATTAAATTCAAATTTGTTTGGTTTTTCACTTAGAAAATTATTTTTCATTTAAACCTTTATTTTATGATGATATTTTTTGACCATTAAGAATCATTTAATCCTATTTGATAACTAAAGTAAATTGTCCAGAATTATTTCTTATCAAAATGGATAAAATTAAATTAACTTAATTTAAATCTTATTAGCCAATAAATGAAAATTAACATTTCTAGCAAAGATATCGATTATAAAATAATAAACTCTGAAAATATAATATTTATTCAAGACATAGATGGAGTTTGTATACCATTAGTCAAAGATCCTATGGAGAGAGTTCTTCAATTCGACTACATTATTGCAGCAAAAAAATTAGAGCATGAATTCTTTGTCTTAACTTGTGGTGAACATGAAGGACGAAGAGGTGTAAACCGAATAATAGAGAGAACCCTGGAAAACATTAATCCTTTAGAAAGGGGTTTATATCTACCTGGATTGGCTGCATGTGGAGTCGAGTTTCAAGATAATCAAGGCAAAACAAGTTATGAGGGAATAACAAATGATGAGCTTAATTTCTTATCAAAAGTTCCTAATCTCATGAAGCCTAGATTCAGACAAATTATTAAGGAACTTTTTCCTGATATGCAAAATGAGATGATAAATTTTCACCTCTCAAAATCTATTTGCGATACTAAATTTTCTCCAACAATAAACTTCAATAGTCTTTTTGAAGATAGTAAAGATAATTTTGAAAAAATAAAAGTTATACAAGAAAGATTAGAAGCAATGATGAAAAGTATTCTTGCTGAAGCAAAATCAAATGGACTAGAAGACTCCTTTTTTCTTCATATTTCACCGAATCTGGGAACTAAAGATGGTATGGAAATAATAAAAAGAGCTAAACCCGATGATATTGGATCAACAGATATTCAATTGCTATTGAAAGGTGCTGTAAAAGATTCTGGTGTCTTATTTCTATTGAATAAATATATTGGAGAGAAAAAAAATAAATATCCATTTGGTAAGAATTTTAATTTTAGAGATGCTCCAAAATCTATTAAAGAAAAAATTGAACTCTGCAAAAAATATATCTCTCCAAAAGATATGCCTTTGATAATTGGAGTTGGTGATACAATTACTTCTCAAAAAAATTCTAAAAATGGTCTTTTCTCTAGAGGAGGCAGTGATAGATCATTTCTAGAGCTAATTCAAACCATAGGGTATGAATATGAAACAAGAAACACTATAATTTTTGTTGATAGCAGCCAAGGGGAGGTTTTCAGACCTTCAACGCGATTAACAGGTTTGAGAGGGATAACTGATGAAGAAGACTTTCTCAAATTTGATTTAATCTTTCAAAATGGTCATAAAGAATACATCAATTGGTTTAAGAATATTGCTAATAAGAGATACAAATCTAGAAATAAGAAATTTGACGATTATATTTTAAATTGACATCTTAAAAAAAAGATAAGTTTATGCAAAAGACTTTTCCAATAATAAATAAAAATAATATTGATACACTGCAAATCAATATTGGTTATAAATGTAATCAGGCTTGCAATCACTGTCATGTAAATTCAAGTCCAGCAAGGACTGAAATGATGAATGATGAGATTATTGATTTAATTCCCGTTGCTATTTCAAAATTAAAAATTAAAACCTTAGATATAACGGGGGGGGCTCCCGAACTTCACCCTAGATTCAGAGACTTAATACTAAGTCTAAAAGGCCAAAATATTAATGTAATTGATAGATGTAACCTTACAATTTTTTTCGAAAAAGGATACGAGGATTTACCAGAGTTTCTTGCATCAAATAACGTAATTATTACTGCTTCTCTTCCATGTTATGAAAAGCATAATGTAGATAAACAGAGAGGATTTGGGGTTTTTGCTAAAAGTATCAATGCAATAAAACATTTAAATAAACTTGGTTATGGCAGAAATGACAAGCTTCAACTTAATTTGGTATACAATCCAATCAATCCTATACTGCCACCCAATCAAAAAGAGTTAGAAAGAGATTACAAAAAAATCTTAAAAGAGAAGTTTGATATCTCATTTAATAACCTGTATACAATAACAAATATGCCTATAAACAGATATGCTGATTTCCTTAAACATAACAATGCTTTAGAAAATTATTTTGACTTATTAAAATCAAATTTTAATAAAGATAATTTAAGCAATGTTATGTGCAAAAACACCATAAGCATAAATTGGGAAGGAGAGGTTTATGATTGTGATTTTAATCAACAAATCAATCTTAGAAATAAAAAAGGGCCAAAAGATATTTATGAGCTAATAAATTCTTCTTCTTTTAATTATGAGATCCCTGTTAATGATCATTGTTTCGCCTGTACCGCTGGTTCAGGATCAAGCTGTGGGGGAAGTCTTAGTTAATCTCTGAGGCAGGCAGGGCAAATGCCTCTAACGTTTAAAGAAGATTCTATTAATTTAAAACTATTTTTTTTAGCAGCGATAAAACCAGCCTCCAAAACTTGCTCATTTTCAAACTCTTCTGTTCTTCCACATCTAATGCAAATTAAATGATGGTGATCAATTGAATCATTACATAATAATTCATACCTATGCCCTCCTTCATTTAATTCGAGCTCATGAAGAAATCCCATTTGGACAAGGAGCCTTAAAGTCCTATAGATAGTTGCCAAAGAAACTTTGGAATTGCTTGCAATCAGTTCTGCATGAACTTGCTCAGCACTAAGATGACTTCCTGATCCTATATTTTCAAATAGATTTAAAACTTTTAGTCTTTGTGGAGTTAACCTCTTGCCATCTTGATGCAATCCTGATCCCAATGGATTGTTGATTACCTCATATTGAGAAGTTAAAGACAAATACTTAGCTCAATTCATTCTCAATAATAACTCTAGATGAGAGTATATCAACTAAAAATCAAGAAAAATTTACTTGAATTTCAAAAAAAGTATTATTCTATGGATTACCAACATTATTATTGAATGAAAATTACAAATGAAAGTAATCAGATTAAGAAAATATCTGAGACTATGTTGTTATTAATTGATGCGCAAGAAAAAATAATAAATCCAATATTTGAAAAAGACAAAATCACAAAAAACATTGGTAATTTATTAAAAGTTTGTGAAATTTTAGGAATAAAAATTTTCCTGTCAGAACAAAATCCGACTAAGCTAGGAAAAACAATTGATCTGCTTATACCTAAATCGAATTACAGAACCGTTGAAAAAATGGATTTTAGTATTTGTAATAGCAAAAATTTGCTGGATAGTTTAATATCACAAGGAATTAAAAATATAATAATTTGTGGATTTGAAACACATATTTGTATTCAACAGAGTGTTTTAGATTTGTTAGATAAGAATTATTGTACTTATATAATTGTTGACGCAATGGGCAGTAGAAAAGTCTTTGATCACGAAATAGCTATACAAAGGATGACTTCAAAAGGAGCAACGATTGCAAGTACTGAATCAATAATTTATGAATTATGTCAAACATCCTTAAGAAATGAATTTCGAGATATAAATAACCTAATTAAAAATAATTAATATTACAAACTGGTCTTTTTAAATAGATAATTTAGAATTCACTTAATACTTTTTTGAATTAATGAAAATATTATCTGAAAATATTATTTTTGCATTACTTATTTTCTTTATAGGAATTCTCAGCTCGATTATTATTTCAAGAATTGCAAAATTAACTTTAAAAAGAATCACGATAAGAACAAAAACAGATTTAGATGATTTTATTTTTAATTCAATAGCAGGAGTAATTAAGCCAATAGGTTTTCTGCTTTCTTTATATTTTGCTATCGATTACTATTTTGTTGAAACTAATACCTTTATTTCAGGAATACTCAATGTTGAAAAATTACTAATACTAATAATTTTAATAAAAGTTCTAAATAAAATAATTATCAGATCTTTAAAGTTATCTACAGAGAATATGAGAGACCCTTCTATCATTTCAATGGTATCCTCTCTAAACCCTCTTATAAAAGCATTTACTTGGACAATTGGCTCAATATTCTTTTTACAGAATATTGGTGTCCAAATGACTGCTATTTGGGCTCTGCTCAGTGCTGGGGGGATAGGAGCAGGGCTTGCATTAAAAGATCCTGTTCAAGAGTTCTTTGAATACATAACTATACTATTAGACAAACCTTTCCAAAAAGGTGAATTCATAAAAGCTGATGGTGTTTTAGGTATGGTTGAAAGGGTGGGAGTAAGATCATCTAGAATTAGGAGTATTAATGGAGAAATTATTGTAATGAGCAATAGCTCACTTACTAATGGGATTATCTCTAATTATGCCGAAATGAAAAAAAGAAGATTAGTGCATAAATTAGGCGTCGTTTATGATACTTCATTAACAAATATGAAAAAGATACCATCAATTATAAAAACAATAATAAATGATACAGATAACGCAAGTTTCGACAGATGTCATTTTACTAATTTTGGTGATTTTAGTCTTGATTTTGAGTTGGTTTATTACATACCCACTAACAACTATTTAGCTGCTATGGAAGCACAGGAAAAAATTAATTTAAAAATAATAGAAGAGTTCAAAACAAATAATATAGAATTTGCATTTCCAACTCAAACATTAAATATTGATGAGATTAATTCCAGAAGAAATACATAAATCCTCACTAAGATTCCATAATTCATCAGCCAATTTACTATCGGAGGCCTCTTCACTAATATCAGCTTCTGATAATCTATGTTTCTTAAAGCCAATAAGTTTATTACTTAAATGCACATAATCGATGGCATTATATTTTTTATCAAATACTATTTCAAATAAAATTTTCCCTGCATCTTTAACACTTTCAGAGATGCCTAAAAAATTATTTGCAAGATTTGAAAATATTAAATATCCAATTTTATTAAATTTACTACTATACCTAAAGAAACCTAATTCATCTTCAGGGAATACTAAACCAGGAGCCCAAGTTATAACAGAAATAGTTTTATTTGAGTTCTTTATGATTTTTACTAATTTTTTTGCAAATAAGATGTTGCATAATTTACTATTTTTATATGATCTATCGGCATTAAAATCTTTGAATGGAGAATTTATTTCTTCCTTAAAATTTTTTAAACTCTTTAAACCTGCCTTTTCTCCTATATTACCTCCAGAACTTTTAGGGTTATGAACATCTGAAGAAGTTATTAGAATTCTTGATTCGTTTGAATCATTTATAAATTTGTATATAAGGTTAATAAGGTAAAAATGAGCAAGATGATTTACTGCAAATGTTAACTCAATCCCTTGCTTAGAAACTTTGGGATAAGTGGATCCAGTATATTGCATTCCAGCATTTAAGATAATAACGTCAAATTTTATTTTTTTTTTCTAAGAGGTATTCTTTGATTTTATTAATATTAAATAAATCTGAGAAATCCACATCTTCAATTATTTCTAAGTGATCATTTAAGAATTTACAATCAAAGTATTTAGTCAATTGATTTAATAATTTATCCTTTCTTGATTTTGATTTTAAAGGGACATACAAGTTATTCCTTTTCTCCAGAAGATTAACGAGACAATAAAAACCAATCCCTGAATTACCACCAGTGATAAGAATATTCTTACCAAAGCTATTTAAATCTGCCAAGATCATCAATTCTTTATTAATTAAATATATTAATTACTAAATTCGAAATATAAAATTGATATTCAATCTTAATCAATATTTGTAAACATATAAATTATTGTTAAAACCGCTGCATTTCAACGCATTTAGCAAGTTTTTTTTATTAATATAAATTTTCTTATCCTTAGAGCAAATTGATGAGAAATGAAAATTTTAATTCAGTTGTTAACTCAGATTACCCAGAGAATCTGATATTAAGAATTGAAAATTAATGAAAAAAGAAATGTTGCCAGATGTACTTGTTCTAGGGGCAGGGCCAGCAGGAATGGCAATAGCATCTGCTCTTGGTAAAGAAAAATTAAAAGTTGACGTACTATCACCTAATGGGCCTAATGAGCCTTGGCCTAATACTTATGGTATTTGGGGTAATGAAGTGGATCAACTTGGTTTAGATGATTTACTCGAATACAGGTGGAAAAATACAGTAAGTTTTTTTGGGAATGGCTCTCTTGAAGAGCATCATTATGAAAACAAACCTACCGAACATCTCCTTGATTATGGACTTTTTGATAAGAGGAAACTTCACTCTCATTGGTTGAATGAGTGCAATAAATCATATATAAATTGGCATCAAGGTCTAGCAAACAAGATTGATTATCACAAATATAAAAGTACTGTAACCACTAAAGATGGGAAAGTTTACTCAGCGAGGCTAGTTATCGATGCAACAGGCTATGATCCAATCTTTCTGAAATTAAAAGCATCTGAACCCGTTGCAGTCCAAACTTGTTATGGCATTGTTGGCAATTTCAGTAAGCCTCCTTTAGAGAAAGATCAATTTGTTTTGATGGATTATCGGAGTGATCACCTCAGCGAGACTCAGAAAAAAGAACCTCCTACATTCTTATATGCAATGGATATGGGTGATGGCAAATATTTTCTTGAGGAAACTCAATTAGGTCTTGTTAATCCATTAACTATGGATGATCTTAAAGAAAGGCTAGAGAAAAGACTCGCACATAGAGATATCGAAATAACAAGAAAACAACACGAAGAATTAGGATTGTTTCTACCTATGAATATGCCAATTCCTGACTTTAAGCAACCAATACTAGGTTATGGTGGGGCAGCATCAATGGTTCACCCTGCATCTGGATACTTAATAGGTAATGTTTTAAGACGAGCCCCTCAAGTCGCGAAGGCAATATCTGATGCCATGGCAGATAAAAACTTACCCACAATGCTCATAGCTAAAAAAGGCTGGGAAAGCCTATGGCCGACTGAATTAATAAGAAAAAAGTCTTTATATCAATTTGGACTTGAGAAGTTGATGCGGTTCGATGAAAAGTTATTGAGAGAATTTTTTGAAAGTTTTTTTCAACTACCCAAGAATCAATGGTATGGATTTCTCACAGACACATTATCTCTAAAAGAAATAGTGCATGCCATGTGGAGTATGTTTATAAAAGCCCCATGGAGCGTAAAAAAAGGTCTTATGATCATGAGGGGGAGAGAATTCAGGATGCTAATCAGAATTATTTTCCCTAGCATATAACTAACAAAATGAGGACAATATTAATTAGTGGAGCTAGTAGTGGGATAGGTTTAAAAATTGCCCAAAAAGAATTGAGTGAGGGTAACAGATTAAGTATTGGAGTTAGAGATTTAGATTCATTAAAAGGTAGTCCTATTGATCCTATTAAATGGCCAAAGAGTCAAATAATTCTAAATAAATATGATGCCCTTGATATTGAATCATCAAAGCTTTGGGTTTCTAAAACCACTGAAGAATTTGGTGGTTTTGACACTTTAATTAACTCTGCAGGTATTTTCTCAAAGGTTCCTTTTTTATATAACCAACAAGATGAGGGGGAGATTATAGAGACAATGCAAATAAATTTTTTTGCAGTTTGGCAATTGTCCAGATTATGTTGGGATCAACTTGTTTCATCAAATAACGGCAGGATTATCACAATAGTTTCAATGAGCGGCAAAAGATCAAAGGGTGATTTAGCTGCTTACTCATCATCTAAATTTGCATTAATGGGTCTTTGCCAAACAATGAGAAATAAAGGGTGGGAGAGCAATATAAGAATTACAGCTATATGTCCGAGTTGGGTTAATACAAAAATGGCAAAAAATGTTTCCTCTATAAATAAACAAGAAATGACACAACCTCAGGATATTGCTGAATTATGTTCAACTATATTAAAGCTACCTAGAAATTCAGTTCCATTCGAATTACCCATTAATTGCAACCTAGAGACCTAGGTGATTTTATAAAAAAGATATGAAATAAATAACATTGATAGAGCTATAAATAGTCCTTTTATCCTGTTAGTTAGAGATGAAAATAGTGAAAGATCTTCAGGGAAATAGCCTCCAAAACTTCCCGTAAAAAATAGTATTAACATAGGGACAGCACTAAACCCAAATGCTCCAGCGAATGATTTAAAGAATCCAAAATTAAGATAATTAAGAACTAAAGTAAACAATAAAAACAAAAGTAAAGATGCAAAAAGAGAAATGGAAACCTCTGCATCTAGAGTGTGTGGGATATTACCTTTAAATTCAAACTGACTTTTACAGTCTGAAACTTGTCTTTTAGTAAGTTTTAAATAACCAGTTTCTGGAATTCTTTGTGACTTATACTTTCGTAATAAGCGAGCTTCAAGACTCTCTGGTTCTTTTAAAAGAATAGATGAAAGTAATTCATCAGGATTTAATTTCTTTAACTTTTTATCAAGGTTGTCTGTTTTACCAATTCTGTAAAGATCTCCAACTCTTATTAAATAAACATATCCCGACATTTGTTATGAAGATTAAAAATTATCTACTTAAATCATACTAAAATTCCAAAGAAAAAATATAGTTTTCACAAAATGCAAAAACATATCCTTTATTCTTTTAGAAGATGTCCATTTGCAATTAGAGCTAGATGGGCTCTCAAGGTTTGTGATGTATCTGTCGAGTTAAGAGAAGTAGATCTAAAAAACAAACCCTCAGAATTACTTAAGTGGTCAAAGTCAAATACAGTACCTTTGTTAATTTCAGAAGATATTACGATAAGTGAGAGTCTGGACATAATTTTTTGGGCTTTATCAAATACAAATAATCTTAAACAAAAATATTTCAAGGATGAACATAAGAATGAAATATTAAGCACTATTAAAGAGAACGACACAAAATTCAAATATCATTTAGATAGATTTAAATACTCAACTAGATTTAATGAAAATGATAAAGAGTATCATTTTATAGAATCAAAAAAGTTAATAAATAAATGGGATAAATTACTTTCTAGAAATAATTCACAAAAAAATTGGTTGATTGGAGAAAATGAATCAATTGCGGATTGGTGTTTATGGCCATTTGTAAGGCAGTATAAGATAGCTTGTGAAAGTTCTAAGATTTCCAATTATTTTGAGCCTGGGATAAAATCATGGTTGCATCATTATGAAACTCATAATGACTTTAAGGTGGTTATGGAGAAGTATAAAATATGGGAGCAGAACTCAGAAAAAGTTTTTTTTCCAAAGGCTTTAAGTTTCTGATAATTTTCTTTTTTCAATAATTTTGGATAACTCTAAAAAATAGCCAGCAGTTCTGAATTTCCCTATATTTTTCTCTTTACCTTCTATATCACTTCTTATCTCTGCAGTTTCTGCCATTACTAGATCCAATTCATTAGGCTGTAAGCTGTATAATTCTCCTAATTCCACATCTCTGCCCAGTAAATGACTCCTAAACCATTTTTCTCGGCTTTCTTGAGGAGGGATATCATATCTTTGATTGTTCATGTTAAAGAGAAATTTGAATTCATCCTACAATAATTATTTATTCAACAGATATTTTTGGTCTTATTATTAAATGTGATCGCAATAAACATTACTAGAAAAGTCATAAAAGCAGATATTTCAGTCCAATAATCCAATCCTATTTCTATTAAAACTAATGGAGCTAAAACTGTAAAAAAACCACCCGATAATAGCAGTTGGGCAAAAAGTTGTTTTGAAGTAAAAATTGGAAGAGTCTGAGACAGATTTTTAGGATCAGCAAGCCTTAAAAGTAATAATCCAGAGGCGACTACCCCTGTTGAGTTGCCAAACTCTACTAAGCCCTTCTCAAACCAATATTCATCAAAGACAAAATAAGCAAAAATTCCAATGCAAAAAATATTCCAAAATAACCCAAACAAAGTCAGCATTAATATAGGAAATAAATTTTCTAAGACCGTAGATAAATTCAAACTTGCCATTGCTGTAAAAATCAATAAATCAGTCGATAATATACCTATCTCTCTTTGCAATATATTTGAAATAAGCATTGTATTATTTGTTTTTTCTAAAATGTATCTTATTAAAAGTGAACCAATAAGGATGAGGGGAAAGAAAGGGAGTGAGTAGATAACTTCTTTAGAGAAATCATTAAAGAATATAGAGATTTCTCGTAATAAATTAATTAGCAAAAACCCTATAGAGATTGCTATTCCAGCAAAACCAAGATTTATAAACAGAATTTTTAAATCATCAACAAAGTTAAAATTAAATTCAAAAGAATTATCTACAGGTTTATTTTCGATTATGTCCTCAATTGAGATATTAAGAAGGCGTCCTAAGAAAACAAATAAGCTACCAACGATTGATGAAGATATAAGACCCATAGTGGCCATAGCCAAGCCAAGATCTAAGCCATCAGGAAACCCTAATCTTTCAAAACTACTTCCAATTATAGTTGCAGCTCCATGTCCTCCTTCAAAGCCTACTTCAATTAGACAACCCATAAGTGGATTAACCTCAATAGAAGGAGCTAAAAGATATTTGACAACCAACCCACCAATAAAAAATTGTCCAAAGCCCAAGGCAAGAGCTAATAAAAATTGATTCATTACTGGCTTTATTATGCCTCTAATATTAGGTATTGGTCTACCAAGCATTAGAGTTGCAAAAACAATTGCCAATAGTGGGGTCAAATAGCTCCCCAAAACATCTGTAGTTTCCTTAGATAGGACTTCAAAAGGACCATAAGGTCCTATCATCAATCCAACAATTCCGCATACAACAGCAATTGGCAGTCCGAATCTTTCTAGTTTAATTGCGAAATTTAATCTTTTTCCAAAAATTAGTAAAAAACAGATTATAAAAATACTTAAAGAGCTAACTAAATAGGGACCTAAAACAATATTATTTTTTCCAAAAAATAAAAAATTCACTAATTAAGCCTCATTTAAAAAGGATTTTATCAAAAAAAAAAGGCCTCAATAAAATTGAGACCTTTATATTGATAACTAATAAAATTAGTCTTTAAGTGTAACAGTTGCATTATCAATGTTACCAATAGCATTTGTAACTCTCTTAAAGTCAAAGCCTAAGGCTCTTAAAGCGTGCCAAAGATGACCTTGAATAAAGAAGAATCCAAAGTAATAGTGAACATTAGCAAGCCATGCTCTGGAAGTAAATTCACCGTCAGGTAAATCAACTGTGTCTACCCAGTAAGGAGAAATACTAAACTTCAATTGAAGTGGTTCTCCAAAAAATTCTATTGGATAAACAGTAGTATTTGAAGCACTCCAGAAGGCTGCAACAATAGCCATCCAGCCGATTCCAGCTAATGACCAAGATAGTACAGCTTCAGCAGAGAGAAGTCCCTTACCTTTGAATTTAGTGTATTCACCTACTTGTTTAGTAGCTATATGGAAAGCTCCACCAGTGATTTCAACAAAAGCTAAGAAAGCGTGACCACCCATAACTTCTTCAAGACTATCGATAGTTAGGAAATCTGTTTGGTGGTTCCAAATCTGAGCAAGATTTAATTCATACTCAACTTTTCTTACAGCACCAATAGCTGGATCATAGATACCATGAGTTCTAGCCCATTCAACAAACATGATCACAGCCACTCCAAGGAAGATTAAGTGATGACCAAGGATGAAAGTCAATTTGTCAGGATTATCCCATTCAATTGTGAATTTTCTAGCTCTTGCAACATCTGAATCTTCTAAATTTCCAGGTAAAAGCAATGAATGTAAAAGGCCACCCGCCGCTAATACCATTGAAGAAACAAGGTGCACAATAGCAATCGCTATGACAGGCTTGGTATCACCCATCATTACTCCATCAGCATCAAACCCTATTCCTAGAGTTGCTAAGTGAGGTAGTGCAATTAGAGGTTGGTGTCCCATTGGAACACTTGGGTCAAATCGTGAAAGTTCAAAAAGGGTGAAAGCACCAGCCCAGAAAACAATTAATCCTGCATGAGCTACA
>MDSZ01254467.1_pt1 | contig 27062 bp, 29 predicted proteins | sample 811201 | NCBI WGS metagenome assembly MDSZ01 (sample SAMN05326647, study PRJNA326480) | marine metagenome | isolation source: seawater | place: Indian Ocean: North | collected 2010 | reverse complement strand
TGGCAGGAAGCTCGAAAATCTAAATATGCTGGAGGTCTTGGCTTTGATTGTACCAACTTTCGTGCTAGTAACTCTTATGTTAAGGGAACTAATGGAAAATCTTCGGGGCTAATACCTTGGCTTAAAATATACAACGATACACTTATAGCTGTAGATCAAGGAGGAAAAAGACCAGGTGCAGGTTGTTCCTACCTTGAACCTTGGCACTTAGATATAGAAGACTTTTTAGAACTTAAGAAAAATACTGGTGACGAAAGAAGGCGTTGTCACGATATGAATACCGCTAATTGGATACCTGACTTATTTATAAGGAAAGTTCAGAAAGACGAGGATTGGTATTTATTCTCCCCATCAGACGCTAGAGAACTTCATGAAACATATGGAAATGAATTTGATAAAATTTACAAGAAATATTGTAAACTTGCGGATAACGGAGAATTAGAAAATTACAAAATCGTAAAAGCAAAAGACTTATGGAAAAAAATGCTTAGGGTTCTTTTTGAGACTGGCCATCCTTGGATGACTTTCAAAGACAATTCTAATATTCGCTATTCCAATTCTCATGAAGGCGTAATACATAGCTCTAATCTATGTACAGAAATTTTCCTTCACACAAAGCCCTCTCTCTTTGAAGATGGGGAAAAGACTCAAGTCGGAGAAACAGCAGTTTGCAATCTAAGCTCTGTGAATCTAAAAGAGCATCTAGACCCAAAAGGCAAACTAGATTTTAAGAAGCTTTCTAAAACAATTGCTACGCAAATGAGAATGCTAGACAATGTTATAGACATTAATTTTTATCCTACGAAAGAAGCTGAAAACTCGAACTTAAAACATAGGCCAGTTGGCGCAGGAAGTATGGGTTGGGCCGACGTATTTCACTCATATAAAATAGATTTTTCGAGCGATGATGCGGTAAAATTCTCAGACGAGCTTTATGAATTTATATCCTACCACTGTCTCTTAAACTCTAGTAAACTCGCGGCAGAAAAAGGTAAATATTCAACTTACGAAGGCTCAAAATGGGATCAAGGCGTTATACCGATAGATACCTATAAAAATCTAATGGATTACCTTGAACAAAAACCTATCTCGCATAGAGGCAGAAAATTTTGCCCAGAGTTAGACTGGAAGAACGTTAGAAGTCATATAAAAGATCACGGTATGCGTAACAGTAATACTATGGCTATAGCTCCAACTGCAACCATATCTTACATACAAGGATGCTCTCCATGTATAGAGCCTGATTTTTCAACGCTTTTCGTTTACGAAAATAAAAGTGGAAACCTGACTATTATAAACGAATGGTTTGTGAAAGAAGCTAAAGCTCTAGGTATTTGGAACCAAAACCTTATAGAAGCCATAAAGTCAGTAGATGGAGACTTGTCTCTGTTAGAAGATATACCAGAAGACTTGAAAACTAGATACCGAACAGCGTTTAACCAAGACCAATTTAAAGTTATTGATTCTGCCGCAGCAAAACAAAAATGGATAGATATGGGCCAATCCCTTAATCTTTTTAACAAAGAGACTTCCCTTAAATATTTGAATGATTTGTATATTTATGCGAGGAATAAAGGCTTAAAAAGCACATATTACCTTAGAAATAAAAGCGCGAGCCAGATAGAAAAATCAACAAATACACCAATGAAAGAAATAGAATCTAAACATGAGGCTATTGAAAATATGGCGAAAGCTTGCAGTATCATAGACCCTACATGTGAAAGCTGTCAATAAGAAAGGAGTTATAAATGAGTAAGGATGGAATGCTATTAGGAGAAGAGGTTGCTGGAGTAAATCAAATTTTACCCCATAAACATAAATCAGTCTGGGATAACTTTCTAAAGTCTGTTGCAAACAACTGGAGTCCAGCAGAAATAAACATGTCTACAGACATAAAACAATGGAAAGGTGATGATTTATCTGACGACGAAAAACTTTTAGTTAAAAGATGCTTGGGTTTCTTTGCGGGAAGCGAGTCTCTTGTAGCTAATAACTTACTCCTAACTGTAGCCAAATGGGTTACAGACGCAGAATGCAGACAATATATACTGAGACAGGCATATGAAGAATCTCTTCATAACTGGACGGTGGTTACGTGCTGTGATAGTTTCGGCCTAAAAGTGTCCGAAGTATTTGAAGCTTATCAAAATATAGAATCGATAAAAGCTAAAGACGATTTCTTGATGGGGATTACCACGGACGTAAACCGACAAGGGTTTTCGACTAAAACCTCGGAAGGAAAAAAAGAATTTCTAAGAAATCTAGTTAGTTATTATATTGTTTGCGAAGGGACTTTTTTCTTTAGCGGATTTGCTATGCTTCTAGCTCTAGGCAGACAGAATAAACTGCCAGGATTATCTGACCAAATTAGATATACGCTAAGAGATGAAAGTCTCCATATCAATTTTGGAACCTACTTAATTAACACATTAAAAGAGCAGTATCCAACGATATGGACTAAAAGATTTGAAGAAGAAACTACAGAACATATTAAGAAAGCGGTTCAGCTAGAGATAAATTACGCGCATGACGTTCTACCTAGAGGCATACTCGGTTTAAACGCGGATATGTTTGTCGATTATATGCATTATATAGGAAACAGAAGGCTTGAAGGAATAGGATTAGATTACAGATTTGAAAGCGATACTAATCCATTTCCTTGGCTTTCTGAAGTTGTAGACACTGGAGCAATGACTAATTTTTTCGAAAGAAAAGTAAAAGATTATCAAAATTCTGGGGTTCTAGAAGACGACTTTTAAAATAAAGCGCAGCCTTTTATATTTTTAATCTTAACCATACCCATCCAAGATTCGCTTCGGTTATCTCCTATAACCCAGACGTATCCTTTGGGTACTGTTCCAATTTTCATATGTATATTTAACAAAAGCCAATCTTCTTTTGGCTTTTTAGATCGTTCGCGCTCGCTTTCCACCCAAAAGGTTATGTCTTGATAAGTCCAGTTATCTTCATATTTTTTATCATTAATGTAAATCCTACCGTGCCTTATTTCCACACGCTCCCCCTCTAAAGCTACAACTCTTTTAAGTAAAGCTTCTCCTCTCTCTTCAACCACAACCACCTGCCCTCTTTGAGGCTCCCAAGCTTCATTAATTGACTTAGACTTATAAATTAACAATAACTCTCCGTCTTGATAAGTAGGAAGCATACTTTCACCCCTAGAATAAAAAAACTTATACTCAGAAGTAAAAGGGTAAGTAAGTATTAACAACACTAAACAAACCCTAAAAACTTTATTTTTAAAAATGTTCATCATCTAATATTATTACACTATAAAAAAACCCCCCGCCTAAAAGCAGGAGGTAAAAGACGGGATTATTTACCCCATTCTTTTAATATTAACAAAAAACCAATACACAACGCGCCGTATGAAGCGGCGTCGTTTATACTGATTATTTGCAAAATAGTAGCCACAGACAACCCCATAAGGGTGATACCCATCCAAGAGTTAGTCATAAGTGCCACTTTTAGAATATGACTACACATATTCCCCAATGCATTTTTCGTTATTTTCATATAGTAAAAGCCTTAATGGCTTGAGATATATTACACTTATTTAATTAATTAAATCATTTTAAGTGTAATATTATATATGGAAAAAAAGCTAAAAAACCTACTAAATGGTAATTTTTATAAAATTTTTACCATAATCATACTTATATTCGTTATAATTGGGTCTTATAGCGCGGCCAGTATTGTTTACGAAAGTAAATTAGCTAAAAAAAATCTAGAGATAATGAGAATGAAGATAGAAATAAAACAAAGAGAAGACTCTTTAAATAACGCCGCGATCATGATAGAAAAACAAAACCAAGTCATACAAGAATTAATACAAAGACTAAACATAATAAGGCAATCAGAATTTGCCACTTGAATTATGAAAATACTTGTAATATTAGTACTTGTGTCCTTTTTAGCGGCGATAATATCTACCGCCGCTGTGGGATTGTCTGTTTTGTTTGAAAAAGATTATTTTTTAAATAAAATTAAAAAATTGTTCAACCTTAAATAAGTGTAATATTATATAATGGATACTCAAATGGTGTTAAACGTAGCATTCGGGCTAATCAGCTTTTTAGGTGGTTGGCTATTTAAGCTTATTTTTAATAGTATAAATAAGATAGAAAACGGTTGTGACGAGAATAATGCTAAATCTAGTACAGACTACAGAGTTCTCAATGACAAAATTAACCAATTAGCACTATCTATTCCCGAAAAATACGTATCAAAAGGCGATTACGATAACTTAGTTAAAGCAGTTCACCACAGATTCGACAGGCTTGAGGAGAAAATAGACTCTCTAAATAGCGGCAAGAAATAGCCTTGATATAAATCTATAAAAGTAATAGCCTCTCTGTATGTCAGAGGGGTTATCTTTTTGCATAATAAGCGATTTTTTTGTAGAGGACGGGTATCCGTGGGGAATTGGCGGGGCCGCGTTAAACGACGAGGAAATATACAAACATTTATCCAAAACTAATGAAGTAATTAAGAAGAAGTCGGAAAAACTAACGCTAGAAGAAATAACCTCCCTGAAGGAGAAAGATTTTAAATTTATAGTATCTAATTTCTTCAATCTAAACAAGGACGTTAAAGAGTACATACAAGAGAACTGCGATTACTTGTTATACGTCCACGATTATAAATTTGTAAACCATACTAACCCAGCGATATACGACAACTTTATTGTACCTAGAGACGAGTTAATCAATGTAGATTTTCACCTAAACTCGAAAAGAATAATTTGTCAGTCAGAGCTACAAAAAGACATTTACGATAAGAATTTAAGGTCCGAAAAAATAACCTATAACCTTTCTGGAAATCTTTGGAACGAATCATCCCTTAAGGTGATAAAAGAAATGGTAAGCAAACCTAAAAACGGTAAAGTGGCAGTAGTTAAATCTCTTTTGCCTCAAAAAGGAACACCAGAAGCCATAAAACTATGCATTAATAAAGGCTTTGACTACGAATTAATACACAACGAAGCCCCGCAAAACTTCTTAACAGAGCTTGGTCAGTTTTCCGCACTTGCCTTTGTCCCGTTTACCCCAGAGACATTAAGTAGGGTATGTGTTGAGTCAAAAATGATGGGTTCAGAGGTCTATACAACCGATTTAGTCGGGGCAGCGCATGAGCCTTGGTTTAATTTAAAAGGCCAAGACCTAATTTCTTTAATGGAAAATAAAATAAATGACGCCCATAGCGCAATAACAACTTCGTTTTAAAAAGTGAAACAAGTAACATTCGTAAATCAATGGGGATACCCCGATATACACATAACTAGAGAGTTTTGTAAAAAGTTTATATCTCTCTACTCTGAAACAAATAAAGACTGCGATTTTGATTACTTCTGCTTCAAAGAGCCAGACCTATTAATAGACGTATGCCCTGTAAAAATAAGTAACCCAGAGTGGGACTCCACAAAGGTTTTTTTCACCAAAGAAGACAGGTTGATAATAAACGCGCACCATTCATTTGGAGTTAAGACAACAAGCCCAAATAGCCCAAACAGATTCGACTCAACTTACAATGTGTTTAAAAACACATTTAAAGAAGTTTTAGGGAAAGAGATAGAAAGTAAAGAGACCTTCATACCAACCATCGACTACAGTAGCTTCTGTTGCATTTTACCCACATACCTGCAAGAAAAGAAATCAAAACAAACAAATTTCATATTAGTTGACAACTCCTTCAGCGAGTATGACTTCGATGATCAAACAGAATACTCTAAACTAGTAAAAAACTTAGCAAAAAAACATAAAAATTCACTGATATTCATCACTGAGAATGACGAATCTCTAAAGCAGTTAGAAAACGTAATTAGCCTTAAAAAAGTTTTCCCCTTCTTCTCTAATATAAACGAAATTTCTTGGTTTAGTAAAAATTGTAGTACTATCATCGGCAAAACTAAAGATTATTTTTCGGCGTCATTAGTTAAGGAAAATTTAAACGACCCTCGAAAGACTTTCATTAATATAATAGAAACAGAAGATGACATACTAATCCCAGAAAGCTTATTCAAGGGTAAGTTCTTAAAAATAAACTATGACGAAGTAAAAGCTATAAATGAAATCTTATAAATACATTTGCGGAAACGCATTCAAAGATTCATGCAAATACTCAATAGGTAAATATACTGGCCCACATGAGCATGATTTCTCTGTAAACATAAACGGTCAAGATAATAACAGAATTTTTATAAAATCAGAGTATATAGGAAATTTTTTTCACTACTGCGACTTTGACTTTAAATTTGAAATCGTAAGCCACAACTCTGACATAACCATAGATGAAAAATTTAAGAAATTCTTAGACGACGAAAGAGTCTTAAAATGGTATGGCCAAAATATAGCCTTATCTCACCCTAAAATAACATCTATACCCATCGGCATAGCTAACCCTAAATGGGCGCACGGAAATCAAAAAATATTAGAAAAGATAGCTTCTGAAAACATAAAGAAAGATAAATTAATTTATGTAAATTTTGACATAAACACTAACTATATAGAAAGAAGCGCATGTTTAGAAGAGACAGGGCTAAATCTTTCCGAAAAAGTAGATTACGAATCTTATTTAAGAGAAGTAGCTAGGTCTCACTTTATACTGTCACCTAATGGAAACGGGATAGACTGTCATAAGCACTGGGAAGCCTTCTACCTTAACACTGTTCCCGTTGTGACAAACAGTATGAATATCCAGCACCATAAACACCTTCCTTTTCTAATTTTAAAAGAATGGAAAGATTTTAAAGAATCCGATGTTTCAGAAGCAAAATACGCAAGTTTAATGAAAGGTTTTAACAGCGAAAACCTATTTTTTCAAAATTACTGCAAGGAATTAGGATGGATAAAATAAAATTAAAATTTTCTTCTTTTTGGGCCTCTCCCGAAGAAAATAACGAAAGGGTGATTAGAAACTGGGGAAGCTTGCCAGAATGTTTTGAATTATCCTCTGGCGAGGACTACGACTATCTAATAGTCCTAACGCACAGTCCAGAAATGGAAAATTCTCCCCCCGAAAAGAATATTGCGTTTTGTATGGAACCAAGCTGGAGTCCGAATGTCGTAGCATGGCGAGATAAATTAATTGAAAAATGTAAATACATAATCACAAATGACGAAGAACTGGAATGGGAGGGAAGAAAAGGTAAAAGAGTAGTTTATGGCTACAACTTTATGTTTCACCACGACAGCCGAAAAAATCACGAAACAAATTTCCAAACAGGCCCGTCTGTTGAGCAGTATTTAAGTGAAGACACTCTCCCAGAAGGAGTGGACAACGAAGATTACCCCCTTAAAGCTTGTTACATAAACACAAATCACGGAATCCCAAACCTTGGATACCCCACTGGAACTCACCCAAGGTGGGAAACCCTATACCATGTAAGAAATAAACTCTTTACAGACATTTTAGAATCCGACCTGCCCATAGACCTTTACGGAAATAACTGGAACACCAAAGACCCAAGATACAAAGGCTCTCCATACCTAAAAAGGGAAGCTATAAAAGGATATAAATACTGTATAGCTATTGAAAACTCAAGATCAAACTTGTATATTTCTGAAAAGTTTTTTGACCCGATCTTAAATAATACAGTTCCAATATACTACGGCTGCAAAACCATCAATCAAGCATATAATCCAGAGAGTTACGTTGAGTTTAACCCACAAAAAGACTCAGCGATAGATCAATTAAGATATATAATAGAGCAGCCTATATCACAAAGAAACGCAGCTATACAAAAATCAAAAAAAGATTATTTTATAAAATATAATTTATTAACTTTCCTTGAAGATTTGCTAAATACCCCAACTGTAATTTTATAATAAAAATGCTAAATGTAGAGAAAATATTTGTACTTCATTACACAAAGCTGTCAGAAAGAAAACAGAGGCTCGATAAATATCTTAAAGATCAAAACATAGAAGTTGAATATATACTGGAATATGATAAAGAAGAATTAACTGAAGACATAATACAGGAATGGTATAAAAAAGACCCACAATCATACGCTGACACTATTGATAAATGCTATAAAGCAAAAGGTACTCCATTTAGAGAATTAAACTTAGCGGAAATATCTTGTACTATAAAACACATTTTAGGAATTAAATCTATAGCAGAAAAATGCCAAAACTACGGACTAATACTAGAAGATGACGTAATTTTTGCTGAAGATTTTAAGAACAAATTTAATAACTTTTTAGAAAGAACACCAGAAGACTGGGACGCTATATTCATGGGATGTTGCGCTGGCCTAAGAGTCCCTCGCCCCTATATTAAAAAAGATAAAATAGCATATCAAGTAAACCACCCAGCGTCTAGAGGTGGAGATTCATATTTATTAAAAAAAGAAGCTGCTGAAAAAATTTACAATACGATAAAACCATTTAATACAGTTAGTGACTGGGAGCTTTCCTACCAACTTTACCTGCATGATATGAAAGTTTACTGGTGGGAACCGCCTTTGGTAATTCAGGGGTCAGAAAACGGTTTATACAAATCAACATTAAGATAACATGAAATATAGATGTTTGGTCACAGGTGGATGCGGCTTTATTGGTAGTCACATCGTAGACGAGTTAATAAAGCAAGGTCACGAAGTATCAGTCGTTGATGACTTATCTGCTGAATCTAATGAACAATTTTACGTAAACGAAAAAGCTCAATATAATAAGATTAAAATAGAAGACTATGATAAACTTTGCGAATCTAAGGTTTTTGAGAATATAGATTTTGTTTTCCATTTAGCTGCTGAGTCAAGAATTCAACCCACGCTAGATAGACCACAGAAAGCCTGTCACACTAATTTTTATGGCACATGTAATGTATTACAACTTTCGAGAGAAAATAACATAAAAAGAGTAATCTATTCAGGAACATCCTCCGCTTACGGCTTAAAAAATAAAATACCATTAACTGAGGATATGCCCAGAGATTGCTTAAACCCATACTCTGTAACAAAAGTTGCGGCAGAAGACTTATGTAAGATGTATTACACTTTATGGGGTCTTGAGACAGTCACCCTGAGATACTTTAACGTCTTTGGGGAAAGGCAACCAATCAAGGGCCAATACGCCCCCGTAATTGGAATATTTTTAAGGCAAAATAAAAACGGTGAACCACTTACAATAGTTGGAGACGGCAAGCAAAGAAGAGATTTTACACATGTTAAAGACGTAGTGAGAGCAAATATTAAGGCAGCTACATGCAGCAAAAAAGAAGTGCTTGGGCAAATCATCAATATAGGCACGGGAACGAGCAGCAGCATTATCAACCTAGCAAAATTAGTAAGCAAAAACCATAAACACTTACCAGAAAGACTTGGAGAATCCAGAGAGACGCTCGCAGATATATCGAGAGCCAAAAACCTACTAGGCTGGGAACCCACAGTCACCGTGGAAGAATGGATGCTAAAGGAACTAGATAAATGAAAAAAGTAATTTGCTTTAGTCTGTGGGGAGACAGCCCTAAGTATACAATTGGAGCTATTAAAAACGCAGACTTAGCTCTAAACGTATACCCAGATTGGATATGTAGATACTATATAGGAAAGTCAACGCCAATCAACGTAGTAGAAGACATTAAAAAAAGAAGCAATACAGAAATTTTAATCATGCATGAAGAAGGAAACTGGGAAAGCATGTTTTGGAGATTCTACGCTGCGTCCGATCCTTCAATAGACGTTATGATTTCGCGGGATGCTGATTCAAGACTAGATAAAAGAGAAAAGGAAGCAGTTGACGAATGGCTTAAAAGCGACAGAGATTTTCACATAATGAGAGATCACCCGAATCACGCAATGCCAATACTCGGCGGTATGTGGGGGGCCAGAAATAGGGTGATATTTAATTTGTATGACCTAGCGCAAGACCACCCAAAAGGAGACTACTGGCAAGTAGATCAAAATTTTTTAAAGCAAAAAATATACCCACTAATAAAAGGAAACAACCTAACTCATGATGAGTTTTTTGATAAAAAACCTTTCCCATCGCCTCGCGAAGGAGGCTTAGACCACGAAGGAAACCCAGAGAATTTTGTAGGTAAACCCGTAGACCAAAATGACGAAAGAATAAGATGACCTACTGTTTTGACATAGATGGCACGATTTGCGACAAGGACGTAGAATACCAAGAGGCTAAAGCCTACCCTTCCGTAGTCGCCAAAATAAACTCGCTCTACGACGAAGGTCATACGATTATCCTCTACACGGCTCGTGGCAGTAAAACAGGTCTAGATTGGACTGAATTAACCAATCAACAAGTTAAAAAATGGGGAATAAAATGCCACGAAGTAAAACTAGGAAAACCGTTTTACGATCTTATAATTGACGATAGAGCTATAAACGCAGATTTATGGCGAAGCAGATTAAACTTAAAAACCTGCCTAGTTACAGGAGTATTTGAATCAATTAACCTAAAGCTATGCGTCCAGCTAAAAAGATTAAGGAAAAAATTCAACAATATAGTTGTAGCGATACAGTCTGACCCGTCACTAGAAGATAAAAGCATAAAATCTCCTAAAACCTCTTTAGAAGACAGAATAACAATGTTAAAATCTATTCGTGATATAGATGAAATTTTAGTCTTTAGAGTAAACTCTGACATAAAACTCATAGCCTCCCAAATACAAGCGAAAACAGTAGAGTCAGAAAGCCAAAAAGAACATACAGAATGTATTTAAATAAAAAAAATAAAATCTTTATAGCTGGCCATAACGGAATGGTAGGGTCTGCAATTTTAAGAAAGCTTAGGTCAGAGGGTTATACAAATTTATGTTTCTTAAGTAGGAAAGATTTAGACTTAACCAGCCAGAAAGAAACATTTCAGTGGTTCGAGAATAATAACTTTGATGTAGTTATAGACTGTGCGGCTAAAGTCGGCGGCATACACGCCAATAACACATATCGTGCTGATTTCATATACAATAATCTACAAATACAAAACAACATAATTCACGCCTCTTACAAAACCAAAGTTAAAAAACTTTTATTTCTAGGCAGCGTTTGCATTTACCCCAAATTTACAGATCAACCTATCAAGGAAGAGTATCTTTTAAGATCACCCCTAGAGCCAACCAACGAACCATACGCTCTCGCCAAAATAGCAGGTATAAAAATGTGCGAAAGCTATTACAGACAATACGGATGTCAATTCATGTCAGTAATGCCCGCAAACCTATACGGCCCTAATGACAATTTTCACTTAGAAAATTCTCACGTACTTCCCGCTCTTTTGAGAAAATTTCACGAAGCAAAAGAGAAAAACTCGCCAACAGTCAAAGTCTGGGGAACGGGAGAAGCTATGAGAGAATTTATGCATGTAGACGATCTCGCAAACGCTTGCGTGCATGTTCTTAAGGAGTGTGATTTTGATAAAATATACTCCCAAAATATCTCTCAAATAAACTTAGGTACAGGGGAGGAGATATCTATAAAAAATTTAGCCCACTTAATAGCTAGAGTAGTTAATTACGAAGGTAAAATACAATTTGATACCTCAAAACCAGATGGAACTTTAAGGCGAGTCTTAGATAATAAAAGAATAAATGATCTAGGTTGGAGTCATGAAATAAATTTAGAAGAAGGCTTGAAGTCTACCTATGAATGGTTTCAAAATAACTTGAAAAACATAAAGGAAATATGAGCAAAATTTTAGTGACAGGAATCACAGGGCAAGACGGCGCAAATATGTGCGAGTACCTTATTTCACTCGAAGAAGGCCATAAAATATATGGCATGGTAAGGAGGTCTTCTAATCCAAATATGTCTAACTGCTCTAAATTTTTAAAAGATGAAAATTTTCAACTAGTCTACGGAGACCTGACTGATACTATTAGCATAGATAACTTAGTTAGGGAAATTCAACCTGATTACATTATTAATTTTGCAGCAAACTCTTTCGTGGGATGTAGCTGGGATTCACCCTTGCATGTCTTAGACGCTAATAGCGGGGGTGTTGTTAGATTCTTAGAAGCTATACGAAAACATGCCCCTAAATGTAGATTTTACTCTGCTGGTTCAAGTGAAGAGTTTGGCGATGTAGATTATTCACCTCAAGACATGAACCACCCGTTAAAGCCTAGAAGCCCATATGGAGCTTCTAAATGTGCAGCGCGACATATGGTTAAAGTATACAGAGAGTCCTATAACATATACGCTGTACATGCAACGTTATTTAATCACGAAGGAACAAAAAGAGGAGAGGAGTTTGTAACTAGAAAAATAACCAAGGGTGTAGCTAAGATACGCAAGCAATTAGACTCAAATAAACATGTAACGCCCATAGAACTAGGAAACATATACGCTAAAAGAGACTGGAGCGACAGCGAAGACTTTGTAGTTGGCGTATGGAAAATGATGAATCAAGAAAAACCAGAAGACTACCTTTTGGCTAGCGGTGAAACTCACACAATAAAAGAATTTTTAGAAAAAGCTTTCAAAGCCGCCAACATTCAAGGCAACTGGAGTGAAGTTGATGGAGATGAACTGTCAACAAAGTATTATAATAATTCAGAACGTCAGGAAATTTTAGTAAAAATTAATCCAAAATTTTACCGACCAAACGAGGTCGAGCTTTTAATGGGCGATGCGTCTGAGACCATGAAAAAATTAGACTGGAAGCCAATGATTTCGTTTGACTCTCTGGTAACAAAAATGGTAGCATCGGACCTTAATGAAGCCGAGTAACGACAATTTTAAATTAAATAAAAACGTTACCGACACAAAGGGCAATCGCCCAATCATTAGAAATAAATATCAGTATTTAGTTTGGAATTTTATAGAAAAAGCAAAATACTTTTCTGGAAATGACTGGAAAAAAGAAATAGCTGTAGCTAAAAGACTTTTTGAAAAAAACTCAGATTTCAATTTCTGGAAGTCTCTAGATTTAGGTTTTAATCTAAACTCGCTGTGCTGGTTTGAAACCGCCAGAGGTAAAGAATTTTTAGAACAAAAGAATTACCTTTTTAAGTCTACTCATGTTAATTTTACCAAAGAAAAAGTTAAATACGAAGATAAAAAACTAGGAGAAGATCGTGTTTCTCCAAAGAAAAAAGTTAAAAATATATTAGACCTATTTGAAGATGAGGAAAAGAAAAGAAGATAAAGCAAGCGATTCAAGTTCACCCTTACAGCAAATTGAAAGCTACCTAAAGCAAAACGCGGGTGATCACTATAATTACGAAGAAGAGAGGGACTACTCTGTATCCAGCGGAAGTCTCACATTAGATATTGAAATGGGTGGAGGGATCAAGCCAGGTATCATACGAGCTTCAGGTGTAGCAGAAGGAGGCAAAACATCATGCGCTCTTTCTTTTGCTAGGAATTTCCAAAAATTAGAAAACTCAATGGTGGTTTATATAAAATCTGAAGGTCGGCTTTCTAATGAAATGGTCAAAAGATCAGGCATTTCAACTGACCCCAACAACTGGTTTGTGGTAAAGTCTAACGTTTATGAAACGGTTATAGATTTAATCAGACAGCTTGTAAAAGACAACCCAACAGACACTAGATATATGTTCATAATCGACTCTATGGACGCGCTAGTTCCTCGCGGAGATTTAGAAAAAAGCGCAAATGAAGCTATTAAAGTTGCAGGTGGTGCTCTCTTAAGTTCTGATTTCCTTAAAAGAATGGCTCTGGGCCTAGCAAGCAGAGGTCACATATGCTTTATGATCTCTCAAGTCAGAAGTAAAGTTAGCATAAATCCATACGAGAAAAGCGATCCCAAGCTAACTAACGCCTCTGGGGGAAACGCATTACTACATTACAGCGATTGGATTTTGGAATTTCAAGAAAGATACAAAGGCGATATGATTTTTGATAAAGACGGCAAGACGCCCATCGGTCACTGGTGTAAAGTATCATTCAAAAAAACCACCAACGAGAAAACGGGAATACTAGCCTCTTACCCGATTTGTTACGGAAGAACTGGTGGCAAATCTATTTGGGCAGAGTATGAAGTCGTAGACAATATGCTTAAGTTTGAAATGATAAAAAAAGCTGGAGCTTGGGTTACGGTTAATGAAGAAGTTATCGAAGAAGTAAAAAAAGACACTGGCGAGGATTTCAAACAGCAACACCAAGGAATGGACAATTTAAGGCGTTATTTCGAGGAAAATCCTAAAATAGGAAAATATTTATTTAATAAATTTATTGAAGTTCTTAAAAAGTCTTAATTTATGAATTTATTAGAGAAGACAAGGACTTATTTAGTTGGTCACATGCAATATGCCAATGGTAGGGATTGGCGAGCATATGTAGAAAAAGAGTTAGAAGCGTTAAATATAACTACCTTCAACCCCTACAGAAAGCCTTTCGTAAAAGACGTAGAAGAAGACGAAAATGCTCGCCAAAAAATGGCCGAAGATATGGCTAACGGTCATTACAGTGATGTGGCTAAAAGAATGAGCGTAGTTCGTAGTTATGATTTGAATTTAGTTGATAGATCAGACTTCATTATTGCTCACCTGCTCCCAGACGTTGCAAGCTGGGGAAGCTCTGAAGAGTTAGTAACCGCCGTAAGGATGAAAAAGCCAATCTTTATATCTATGGAAGGCGGCAAATCTAAAACCCCACTTTGGATTTTAGGGATGCTTCCGCATAATTACATTTACAATAGTGTTGATGAAATTCTAGATATGATTAAGAAAATTGACTCTGGAGAAAAAGATATAGATAGTGATCGTTGGAGGCTTTTGAGAAAAGAATTAAGATGAAAAATGAGGCTTTATAATGTTTATGGAAAATCTGTTACCAAAAATGTAACTAAATATCTGATAGATTGGGATGGTAAATCTCGATCTAAACTTCAGTTTAATGTAAAACAATTTTTTAAAAAATATTGGGAAAATCAAATAGTATACGAAGAATTCCCAGTATACGGAACCCGCATGAAGGTAGACCTCTTAAATGCTACCAAAAGAATTGCGGTAGAGGTTAACGGAGAACAGCACTCCAGTTTTAACCCATTTTTCCACAAAAACTCCAGAGCTAACTATCTTAGCCACATAAAGCGTGACGTTAAGAAAGCGGAATGGCTGGAGGATAACTCTTTTATGTTGATTGAAATCTATAAAGATGATTTAATTAACTTAGGTCGAGAGTTCTTTAAAGAAAAATACGATATAGACTTATGAGAAAAAAGAAAAAAAATCCATTCCCAAAGCATCTCCTTAACCAAATAGATGAATGGGCTAACGGAGGTTACATTTTATTTAATTTTGACGAGGATGGCGTTCCTGAGATAAATGCAGATTTTGCAGATTACAAAAACGCCTTATGCCTTCAGGCTTACGCCTCTTTATGGGCTAAAGCTATGGAAGAAAATAACGTAAATCTCTGTATGAATTCCCTAGCAGATGACCCAGACGATGAAGATGATTTCGGTGATCGGGATGATTACGAAGACCCGTTAGCTTAATTTTTAATATGAAAGACGAAAAACTAAAAGATATAGAATTAGAAAAAGATGTTATATATGGCTTGCTTAAACACCCAGAGGTTTTTTTAGAAAATCAACAGTTAGTAAAAGAAGATGCTTTTACGCATCCAACTCACAAAATTATTTTTCAAGTATTTAAAAATAATATTTTAAACGCTGAACCTGTAGATGTAGTAACTTTATCCAGAAAATGTAAGAAAGAAGGGCTAGAAGATAAGGACGGCGTTCCTGTATTTGAATATCTAGAGAACTCACTATACGCAGCTATAAGCGAAGACGGTCTTCTTGAACTTATAAGAGACCTGCATTGGCTTTCATACCTTAGATTTCAGTGGAGAAAATGCTATGAAGCTGCCGCTGTGGCAATGAAATCTAAAAACGCCTCTAATAAATCTTCTATTATTTCTCAAATCGATGAAATAACTTCGATGTCTTATCTACTTGAAGACAACGAGTTTACCCCAAAAAGGATTTACGATGGTATTAAAGAGCGAATAGAAGAAAGAGGTAACAATCCAGAAGAAATTATAGGCTATAAAAGCCCGTTTGAAATTTACAATAGAAGATATGGAGGTTTTAGAACTGGCACAGCTACAGTATTTGTAGGAAGAGGGGGTATAGGTAAAAGCAGTATAATACACCAAATATGCCATCACATATGTGAAAATGAAAAAGTTCCAGTTTTGATACTCGATACCGAAATGCAATATGAGCTAGTCTCAGACAGAATCTATTCATCTCAAAATGGAATACCAATTCACGCTATTGAATCTGGCAAATGGAGAAAGAACCAAGACCTTGTTTCCAAAGTCAGACAGAGTTTAGACAATATCGACGAAGAATTTCCATGCTGGCATGTTTACGTAGGCGAATGTACCACCGAAGAAACTAAACAAATTATTCTCCAATGGTATTACAAAAATGTAGGGAAAGGAAATCCATGTATAATTGGATATGATTATATTTCTTGTACAGGTGACGATATATCAAAAAACTGGAATGAAAGACAGATACTAGGCGATAAACTAAGTTCGATAAGAAAGTGTTGCATGAAAGTTAACGCCGCGCTTATAACAGCAGTACAAGCTAACAGGAGCGCAGAGTCTAGAAATAAAAAATCTGGAGAAGTTGCAGATGATAGCACAATTATCGCTGACTCTGATAGAATACAAAGATATGCCGAAACAGTTATTTCCATAAGACCGAAGACACCAGATGAAATATCATTAGATGAAGCTATGGACTTAGACGAGGCAGAGCAAGCATTTGAAGACAGAGATTACAGCAACCTACGATTCGGCTCTCATAAAATGTTTATACTTAAAGGTAGAACCCAAGGCGAAGAAGCACCTGGTCATACTGACTTAGTTAGAAGGAGGCTACCCAACGGAACATTTAGGCAAGACACTAATTACTTTAATATGCTTGTTGATAATTATTTTCTAGTTGAAAGAGGAGACCTTAGAGATGTAGTAAACTTTAGAGAAGAAAGATTTATGCTAGATGATACCCATTCTGGAGACCTTGATCCTGACATTTAATGGATGAAATAAAAGACATACTATCAGAGCTTGGATATAGTCAAATAAAAGACTATGCCAGCGAGTATAGAATGTTTCCTATTTACAGGCAATCAGACAGCCCCTGTCTTTCTGTTAAAAAAAATAGCGGCTTTTTTATAGATTACGGGAGAGATATAAAAGGAGACTTTTTAAAGCTTATACAAATTAGCCTTAATTTTAAAGATAAAACCAAAGCTAAGGAATGGCTTAGTAACAAAGATATACAATTTGACGAACAAAAAATAAGGCAGAAAACTCTAGAAAAATTAAATTATAAAAAATTTTATTCTAAAGATAATTTATCTAAATTGATAAGCACTCACAATTATTGGATTAACAGAGGCGTAAATAAAGAGACTTTAGAGCTTTTTAAAGGCGGCTTAGATAATGGAATAGAAGGAGGAAAGTTTTACAATAGATATGTTTTTCCTATTTTTGACGAAAATCTTAATATTTTAGGATTCTCTGGGAGGCTTACAAAACATTCTGAAAGAGCACCTAAATGGAAACATATCGGGCAAAAGAGTCACTGGGCATACCCGTCTTTTTTAAGCTCCGAGCATGTAAGTGAAAAGCGGGAATTGATAATCGTGGAGAGTATAGGCGATATGCTAGCTCTATTTAACTGTGGAATAAAAAATGTTATCGTCGCGTTTGGGGTTACGCTTTCTAATTCGATAATTAATTTCACCTTAAGACATAGGTTAAACAGGATTATTATTGCTCTCAATGACGATAGCCAAAATAACAACGTAGGGAATAAGGCTGCTTTAAAATTTAAAAATGAGCTATCTAAACATTTTAACGAAGATAAAATAAAAATAAAACTCCCAATTGAAAAAGATTTTGGGGAAATGTCTGCAAACCAAATATTAGATTGGTATAAAAATGCCCGATAAAAAACAAAAAAAACTAGTGCTATCCGCATCGAGAATTAAAACCTACCAAAGCTGTAGCTGGAAATTTTACTGCGAATATAAAGCTAATGAAGGCGTAGGATTACCCAAGGAAGGAAACGACGGTATGCGGCGAGGAAATGTCTGCCATAACGTCTTAGAGCTAATCCTAGCTAAAAATAGGCGTGAGATAGCGGAGCTAATAGTTAGAAAAAACTCTATTTCCGCTTACAAGCCCGTTCATGCATTGGTAAAAAAATATTTAGAAAAGGAAGGCGCACTGTCGCAAGAGAATTATGATTTGTGCAATTCTATGATAATTGTAGCTCTCAAAAATGATTTCTTTGGCAAAGGAGGAAGGCCAGATAAACCAGAGCGTGAATTTACCATTGAAAATAAAAACCCATATTATGTAATACGAGGATTCTTAGATAAAGTAATAAAATATACTAAAGATAAAAAGATTAAAATTGTAGATTATAAAACTAGCAAAAGCAAGTTTAAAGGAGATGATCTAACATCTAATATTCAAGCTATGGCGTATGTGTTAGCGTCAAAGAAGCAGCTTTATAAAAGCTATAAAGATGTTTTAGTGGAATTTTTATTCCTTAAATTTGGAAAATCCCCATCAGAACAAGTTTCCTTTACGGATGAGGAGATTGAAGGTTTTGAATATCACTTAGCTGATATTTATAAAAAAATTGACGAGTTTGACGAAAACGCTGCCGTTTCAAACTTTGCATACCATAAGCCGTATCCGAAAGACGGAAGCTTTGGCGGGCCAGTTTCTTGCGGCTATGCTAAATATAAAGGCGAGTTAAAAGTGGACGGAACGGTAAAATGGCATTGTGATTTTAAATTCCCTTACGATTATTACGCTATAATTGACGAGCAAGGCAAGGTTCTTAAAACATCACTTAAGAAAGAAGCCCTCTCACCTAAAGCTAATCAAAGCATTGAGAAAAAGCATTATGAGGGTTGCCCAGTTCACAATCCATTTAGCGAAGAAGATTTCCCCTCTTGCGGAGAATCTAAAAAAAAGAGCTTAGAAGAACAATCCGAAGAAGACTTTAATTTTTAGATATCAATTGACTTTTTCTTATAAAAAAACAATTATAAACCAATGAAACAAATTCCCCTTTTCAAGTCTCATTACAGCTTGGGGAAATCTATACTGACCCTAGACAAGCCAGAAGACTCTGATCCATCTGGCCCAGATTCCATAATAAGCATTTGCAAAGAGAATAAAATTAAAAATTTATATCTTGTAGATGATAGCATGTCTGGCTTTCTTCAAGGATACCTTAACTCGAAAGATGAAAAGATTAATTTTAACTTTGGTCTTCGAATGACGTTTTGCGCCGATATAGAAATTAAAGATGAAGATTCAAGAAAAACTAATTGTAAGTTTATAATTTTCGCTAAAAATAAACAAGGATATAAAAGGCTTATAAAAATTTCCACAGACGCTGCATGTAAAGGATTTTACTATCTTCCACGCATGGACTTTAAGACCCTAAAGCAATATTGGTCTGACGAAGACTTGCAATTAGCAGTTCCGTTTTATGACTCTTTTCTCCATCTGAATACACTACATCATCACAGATGTATTACAGACTTTTCTTTCTCTACTCCTATATTTTTTACGGAAGACAATGACCTACCCTTTGATGATCTACTTGTAAACAGGGTAGAAGAATACTGCGAAAAAGAATATGAGATATACGCTACCAAAAGCATTTTTTATAAAAAGAGAGAGGACTTTAAATCTTATCTCACTTTCAAATGTATTGGTAAAAGAACGTCTCTTAATAAACCTAACTTTGATCATATGTGTAGCGAAGAATTTTGTGTAGAAAGTTGGAGCGAAAATGGAAAATAACCTTTTAAGATTCAATAAAGATAAAGAGTATGTTTTTATAGACTGCGAAACGTTTAATCTATGCTTAAACAGTTGCCATAACCTACCTTGGCAAATAGCAATGATTAAAGTAAAAGGCGATAAGATATTAGACAAAAAGAATTTTTACATAAAATGGGATACCCATCTCAAGATAAGCGAGGATGCCGCAAAAATGACTAGGTATAGTCAAGGCACTATGGATAAAAAAGGAATTAAACCCGAAGAAGCATTTCCAACTATTCAAGACTGGCTTGAAAATTGCGACCATATCGTAGGGCATAATGTTTTAGGATTTGATATATATCTGATTAGAGGTTTTTACAAATATATGAATCTTGATTACAAGAAGTTAATGCCTAAAGTTATTGACACCTTCGCTTTAGCTAAAGGAATTAAAATGGAATTTAATTACTCTAAGGAACAGAATTTCTTGGAATATCAATATAAAGTTATCAATACTATAATTAAAGGTTTAAAGTGCTCGTTGGGAGCGTTAGGTAAGCAGTTTGAAATACAACACGATGAAAGCAAACTGCACGACGCCCTTAAAGACTTAGAGTTAAACGTAGAAGTATGGAATAAATTAAAATGGCAAGTAGAACTTTAGATTTTAGTAAAAAATTTGAGGACTATGACTTATCTCTGCATGGGGTAAGACTTCCCTCGTTTAAAATAGAAAATAAATTTAAAAGAGAAGTCGGCGTAAGCGATGACGTTAACAACGAACAATTCCTTGTAGCTTTGTGCAAGAAAGGCTTACTCGATAAAAAGCTTAAAAAAGAAGATTATAGAGATAGATTAAACTATGAGTTTAAAACTTTAAAGGAGTTGGGTTTTGTAGATTACGTTCTTTTAGTGTGGGATGTTGTAAAATTTTGCGATAGAAATGATATACCTACTGGAGTTGGAAGAGGAAGTGCGGCTGGCAGTCTGATTTTATACTTGATAGGAGTAACTGGTATTGACCCCGTTAAAAACGAGCTTTTTTTCGAGAGGTTTGTATCTAAGATTCGAGCTAAAAAGAAAGTCGTTGACGGAGTTACTTATCTAGACGGCTCACTTATGTGTGACGTTGATATGGATATATGTTATTACAACCGACATAAAGTACTAAAGTATTTAGAAGAAAAATTTGAAGGGAAAACCGCAAAGATATTAACCCTTAACACTTTAAGCGGTAAATTGTGCGTTAAAGAATGCGGCAAAGTAGTCGATGAGAAACAAGAGTCAGAAATGAATCGAGTGTCATCACTTATACCGAAAGTCTTTGGCACAGTAAAAGATATTAAAGAAGCATACGAAGAAGTAGATGAATTTAAAAAATGGTGCGACGAAAACCCTGACTCTTATAAAGTCGCGTTAAAGTTAAGAGGCTTAGTAAAAAACAAAGGCGTTCACCCGTCTGCCGTTTCTATATCTTTCGACGAGATGAATGACTCATGTCCCGTTGAATTAACTTCTGATAAGAAGGGCTTAGTTTCCTCTTACGATATGAACTGGGTCTCAATATTTAACGTTAAGCTTGACGTTCTTGGCTTAAGAAGCGTGTCTGTAGTCCATGACGCTTGCAAGAAAATAGGTATTAAGCTAGAAGATATAGATTTAAATAGTAATTTTATTTATCAACAGCTTCAAGACCTTAAAGCTCCCCACGGATTATTTCAGATAGAAGCTGATACTAACTTTAAAGTTTGCCAGAAAGTAAAACCTAAAAATCTAGAAGAGCTTAGTGCCGTATTAGCTTTAGCAAGACCAGGTGCGTTGGCTTTTGTGGATCAATACGCTAATTACACAAATAATGGTGTTAACGAAGCGATACATCCATTCTTTGACGATATCCTATCTTCGACAGGAGGAGTTGCACTATATCAAGAGCAGTTAATGAAAATGGCTCACAAGGTAGGATTTACCCTTGACGAAGCGGAAATTCTAAGAAGAATCGTAGGTAAGAAGAAAGTATCAGAAGTTAAAAAATGGAAGAAAAAGATTAAAGATAAAATTAAAAATCAAAATCTTGATCCTGAAATTGGAGATGTCTTATGGGATATCTTAGAAGACTCTGCTAATTATTCTTTTAATAAATCGCACTCTATATCTTACGCAGCACTCGCAGCCATTACGATTTATTTGAAATTTAAGCATCCTCAAGAGTTTTTCTTAAGCTTGCTTAAAATGACGCGACATGAATCTGATCCCATGCTTGAAATATCTAAGATAAATCAAGAGATGGACAGATTTAACATAAAACTCCTACCGCCAAATTTAATAAAGTCAGAAATGGACTTTTCTAAAGAAGGAAAGGATATAAGATTTGGACTTCTGTCTATTAAAGGTATATCTGATAAAAACATGGAGAAGCTTTACAAATTTAAGACTCACCACTCTACTAAATTTGACCTTTTCGACGCCGCAGGTAAAGCTGGAATTAACATATCATGCTTATGCGCCCTTATTCAAGCTGGAGCGTTAGAAGACGATTACGGGCAATCTAGAAGTAAGGTAGTTTACGAAGCTCAATTATGGAACTGCTTAACTGATAGAGAAAAGAAGTTTGTAAGAAAACATGAGAAAAGTTACAATTATAACTTAGTTAAAATAATTAAAAACCTAATTACGTTAAATGATGAAAAAGGTAAGCCTATAATAAAAGAATCTAGGATGCAGACGCTTACTAACAAAAGCAAACCGTATCTTGAAATTTATAATATTAATAAAAAATCAGAAACCTTTGCTAATTGGTATTACGAAAAAAATTCTCTAGGATATACGTATAATAGAACTTTAAAAAGCATTTTCTCTACAAAAAGAAACAGCTTATCTACTGTAAGAGAAGTTTGCGATGCCGAAATAGGCACTAGACATGTTTTTGTAGGATATGTGTCAGACGACCCTTATCGAGGCGTATCTAGAAGTGAAAAGAAAAGTAAATATCTTAGATTAAATATATCCGATGAAAGCGGAAATACCAAAGTTATGATTTTTAATCAAAAAATGGAAGAATGTAAAATTCTAAACGGAGGATTTCCCAAAAAGAATCAAATTGTAGTAGTAAAAGGTGCTAAATTTGAAGATGTTATTTTCGCAGACTCGATGACAGTTCAAGACAATAAGGTATATACTAAGTTTTCAGACCTTAAAAACGACTCTTGACACACAATAATAAAAACCATACTATTCACGAATGATTCGTTACTACAAAGGAAAGCCAGATAATAAAGGATGCGCTTGCACGTTCTGGCTCAACACTGAAAAGAACACTTTCTGGGCCAGTCTACTTAAGCAAAACTCTTGGGACGCTAAGAAGAAGATTGGACACTTTAAGGCCAGCAATGATGACCCAAGTAAAAAAGCTATCGTAAAATTTTCTGAGTTTGAGGTTTGCAAATTCATCGACGGAATACGAAACGGAAAAACTTTCGAAGGTTATCACGGAAGCCAGTCTCAAGTTGTTAAATTTAAGTTTGAACCGTACAAGGCTGATAAGTTTGAAGGTTTTATCTTTAGAGTACAAAAAGAAGATAAAGAAGACTCGACTAATAAGGTGAATTTCTCTATAGGTTTTTCTGATTCAGAAGCTTTAAGGCTTGCTATCTATTTTGAGAATGCTTTGTCTCTAATTGACGGTGAATCTTTTAAATACTCGCCCGATAAAGATAACAAACAACCTGAAAAAACAAGTCAGTCATCTCAAAAGAAAGATGACTTTGACGACGACGACGATATCTTTTAATGAGAAAAAAGAAGCTTTTATTTCAAAGCGATTTTTCACTACTTAAAACTGGTTTTGCTAAAAATGCCAAGTCAGTCTTAAGTTATTTATACTCTACTGGAAAATACGAAATATATCATTACTGCTGCGGTCTTAACGAGCTTTCTCCAGAACTTAAACAAACTCCTTGGAAATCTTTAGGCTGTATGCCTTCTTCCCCCGAAAAGGTTAAGCAGATACAAGACGACCCCTTTTTAAGTAAGACTTGTCATTACGGGTCTTTTATGCTGGATGAAGTGGTAAATGAGGTTAAACCAGATGTTTATATTGCCGCTCAAGATATATGGGGAATAAATTTTGCCGTCCCTAAACCTTGGTTTAAAAAAATAAAGTCTGCGCTTTGGACAACCTTAGACTCCCTCCCCATACTTCCGTCAGCAATAGAGATAGCCCCACAAACGAAAAACTATTGGATATGGAGCGACTTTGCCACAAAAGAACTTCATAAATTAGGACATAAACATGTCAAAACTCTGCATGGTGCTTTTGGAGAAAAAAACTTTAAACGATTGAGCGATAGCGAAAGGAAATCCTTACGTTTACAAAATAAAATACCTGAAGACGCCTTTATAATTGGGTTTGTATTTAGAAACCAATTGAGAAAATCCGTATCTAATTTGATGGATGGATACGCTAGATTTAAAAACCTGAACCCGCAAATAAAAAACCCAAGGTTACTACTGCATACAAACTTTAGAGAAGGTTGGGACATTAAAAAATTCGCCAAAGAATATGAAATACCAGAAAAAGAGATTTTAACTACTCATATTTGCAAAAACTGCCTTAGCTACTCAATAAAACCCTATGAAGGAACCGACTCGGACTGCCCAAAATGCGAAAGCAAGAAAAGCGTAAACACCACAGAAGTTTCTCTAGGCGTAGATGAAGCTCAACTAAACGAAATTTATAACATAATGGATGTATACTGCCATCCATTTACCTCTGGCGGTCAAGAAATTCCAATTCAAGAAGCTAAATTAACAGGATTGATTACCCTAGTAACCGATTATAGTTGCGGAGAGGAAATGTGCTACCCAGAAGCTCACTCCCTACCACTAAAATGGAATGAATACAGAGAGTTCGGAACAGGGTTTATAAAAGCCTCGACATGCCCAGAATCAATCTGCGAACAGATAGAAAAAGTTTATGAAATGAGCGTCGAAGAACGTTATGAACTTGGGCAAAAGGCAAGAGAATGGACTTTAGAAAACTTTTCTGTTGAAAAAATAGGCAAATTTATAGAAGATTTTATTGACTCAGCCGATTTCGCTGAAGAATCTTATTTTTCTTTAGATCAAGTTAAAGACCCTAACGCGAAAATCGAAAATATAGAAGACGATGGCAAATGGATAGCCTCTTTGTATAAAGAAATTCTAAAAGTTGAAGTTTCAAAAATAGACGATGGCTACAAACACTGGCTGCAAAAAATTAAAGAAGGTGCAAGCCGCGAGCAAATAGAAAATTATTTTCGCCAAGTAGCGCAAAAAGAAAATATAGAAAAAAAGCAAGAAGACATATCAAATTATATAGACAAAAAACGCAATAAAAGAATACTGTTCATGATGCCTCAGTCTGAAAAAGAGGTTTATCTTTGTACGTCGCTTTTAAAGTCTGTTAAAAAACTATACCCTAAACACGACATTTATTTTTGCACAAAGAACGAATACTTTAATATAGTATTAGGTAATGAAAATGTATATAAAATTATACCTTTTCATGATAAAATGTTCAACAATATACAAAAGTTCCAAAAAGATGATTTATTTGAAATGATTTATGTTCCTCAAGCATTTGATCCTAACTACTCTTTTATGGGCAATAAAAAGATGGAGTATGCGTTATGCGATTGATAGAAAACTACGCTCTTAACTGCGGGCTTAAAATAGATAAGCCGTACATACACCCACATTATTTTCCTGTATCTCATGATAATTATATAACTCTTGACCTTTCTCACGGCACAGAGTCCTCTAGATACAAGCATTGGCAAAAGGTAATTGATTTAATTAACCCGTTTCTTAATAATTTAAAAATACAAATAATACAAGTCGGCAACCCGAAAGATGTATCAATACCAGAAGCCAAAAGAGCAAATAACGGAGCTTCTATTAATCAAACTGCTTATCTAATTAAAAACTCTAGACTTTTTATAGGTAATAATAATTTCTCTTTTGAGTGCGCCTCCGCAAACAATGTCCCAACCGTGTGCGTTCAAGATCATGGTAAATACGGGAAATTTTCTTGGTCTTCTTTCGATAAATTTATTTATCCTAAAGATAATAAATCCATAGATACAGTATCCCCAGAAGATGTAGCGAATCAAATCTTAAGCAAATTAAATATAAATAAAAAATTAAATTTCAAAACAGTTCATATTGGATTTAAGTATGTAGATGGTCAAGAATTTGTTGAATCAATCCCAGATCAAGCTGTAGATTTGAAGTCCCTTTCTATAAATAGTATCATCTATAGAATGGACTTGCTTCACGACGAAGAAAAGTTACTAGAACAATTACAGCAAGGCCCAATAAGCCTAGTTACTGACAAGGAAATAAATTTAAATTTATTAGCTAGATACAAAAAAAATGTACTAGAAGCAGTTTATATTGTTAAAGATGATAACGATAATTTTAATTTTTGTGAAAAACTTAAGAAGTTAGGCATAAAATTAATTTTAGTTACATCCCTTATGGAAGAAGCTTTGAACGCTAAAAAGCTACTTTACATGGAGCTAGGGAATATAATCCCTCAAATAGAAGAAAAAGACATTAAAAAAATTAAGAAACTCAAAAGCGAAAAAGATTTATTTTATCGCACTTCTAAATTCACGCTCAGTAAAGGTAATGTATTCTTCTCCGAAAAAGATTGGAAACTAGGTTCATTTAGTCCAGAAAAAACAGCTTTTCAAAGATTACTCTCTTTAGACGATTTTGAGCAAAATCTGGATTCCTCTTGGATAATAAAAAAAGTTTGACTCGATTTAATAAAATTAAGATAATCAAGTCAATGAAAGTTAAGAAGATTAATAGAGACGCGAACGGCCTTCTTGTTGATAAAAAAGTAAATTATATCTTTGAAGAGAACGGTATGATTGACTGGCGAAAAATGATTAATACTGATCATTTATATGCGAATCCAAGCAAAAAACTTTCAGAGACTGATGTTACCAAACTTAAGGATACGGAATTATGCATTCTTCTTTCTGGACTTAAAGAGCTAGCGCAAATTAGAGGTTATAGCAAAGTCGAGTATGACATTCAAACGCCATCTTCTGATTATGTCGTTGCAAACTGTAAAATTACTTGGGTTCCAAATTACGAAACAGAAGGTCAAGAAGTAACTTTTTCGGCTGTCGCTGACTCTTCAGTTCAAAATACTGCGCCTATCTTTGGAAATTATTTTCTAGCCACTACAGCAGAGAATAGAGCATTTGCTCGATGCGTTCGTAGCTTTCTGAGAATTAATATTGTT
>MDSZ01208499.1_pt1 | contig 27072 bp, 6 predicted proteins | sample 811201 | NCBI WGS metagenome assembly MDSZ01 (sample SAMN05326647, study PRJNA326480) | marine metagenome | isolation source: seawater | place: Indian Ocean: North | collected 2010 | reverse complement strand
CTCTGGCCCTTACTATGTTATAAAATATTTAGATGCAGATGCATTTTCCAACCTTGAAGTTGAAAAAAATTGGTCTTTTAAAGTTCTCGGCTCATTTGATCCGGCGCATACTTACAATGTAGTAAACGTATATGTAGATACCAATAGTATCCTCGTTTACGGAATAGATACTGCATTATCCACTTGGAATTCAAACCTTGGCAGTTTCTTCACTCAGCTTTCCGGTCTTGGTCATCCCACACCGCCAAACATAATAAGAACAAGAACGTTCTTCCCCGGTCAAGATTTAATTGCCGAAGGTCTTTTACAACGTTCTCCAAGAGGTAAAATCTTTACTGGAGATAGAAACGGTTTAGGTTTTTCACCTTTATTTCCAGTTTCGGAAGCTGACAATCCTTTCCTACAAGTTGAAAGTAGATTTGCTGACCAAGATGTTATTGCCGAAGGCGAAGTAACAGATAAAATGACTGCTGCTTATGGAGTCAGTCAAGACCTCTTGGGCGAAGGACAATTTAAAAATACTATAACAGATAAGATAGCCGGTGAGTTTGGCGATTTTCACTGTTTACAAAAACTTTATCCTTCTGGTGATTTATCTATAAGTGACGGGTTTGGCTCTTTTGTTGGTCCAGAGGTGCAAACTACAAATCTTTTCTCTTTCATCGACGAGGGTGTTTACGAGGGTGTCTTAAAAGATAAGGGTGATTCTAATTTACTTAGTGATGACGAAACATCATTCCTTCATCCAAACACAATCCATACAGATGGTTTATTTCAATACAATTGTTTGCTGACAGATTTTAATGTCAAGCCAGAACATACTGCTTTTAGGATGCGGGTGTCAGCGCCTACTAAAAATTACGAATCTAACATTGCTCCCTTATATACAGTTTATAATATTAAATTATCTGATCCCTCTGGTAATCTTATTGTAAAATATAATGATATACAACTAAAGGGCGATGCCACGGAAGATTTGACCAACTATGCTACATACTCTTCGTTGGCTCAAGATAACGTATCTGACAAATATGATTGGGATAGAAGATCACAGCCCCACATGCACATGGTTAGCGGGTATCAACTATCTTTTAGTGTGCGAGCCGTTGCTTTAGATGATCCGTTCGATCCCGGATTTGACGAAGGTTTTGAAGAAAATTACATTATACCAGAAACTTTCTATGCTAGCGGTAACAACTATTTAGCATTAGATGGTCAGCCTTTGTCTACGCAGGAAATAAGGTTTTTAAATCCTACTCCAAACTTTAAAATCTCATCTTTAGAAATCTGCAATAGCGGTGGTTATGGACCAGCTTTACAAGATTTTGTTCCTATGCACATACCTTTGCAGAAAAAAGGAATAAGATTAGAGAGAGCTATAAAACCAAAGTTTATGCACTTATACCAGTTTGACACTACAATCTATCCATCGGTAACAACTAATCTTTGGCAAGGCGAAGGTTATCAGGCAGGTTCGCCAGCAAATGACACAACTTGTGGCGCTAAAGAGTTAGTAGATATACTAAGAAAAAGAGATAGTAGACAGTACATTGAGCTAACAGACATCGACGGCGGTGGCATTGCTGACTCAGGTAAGTTGATCTTAAAATTTGGCGACTGCTTTAGTGATGTAGATCAAATAACAAAAGGGGCGTTTAACTTTGAGTTTGATCAAACCACACAAAGAATATGGTGGGAACCAAGTGGAGCATTTAATGTAGAGAATAGATCAGACGTAGGCGTTGATAATATATTTTATAATTTTGAGTCTATTACTTTAAAGGTTCTTGCTAAAAAGGAGAGCGTCTCAGATCGTGATTATGTCATAGACGTTGTTGGTTATAGTGATGATAAATTACTAAATAACACTTCTCCGTCTGGAGGCTTCTTACAGAACCCTTCGGGCATACATCTTAATGACGTTGTAATAGCTAGTGAAGGGCAGTATCCAGTTCGCTCTGGATTCTTGGTTGATGGCGGCGCAGACTGGACACTCGCTGGAGCTTCGTTATCAGAAAAAGAAGATTTCTTTCTTGCCAGTGGCAATGATCACTATAAGTTAACACCATATCCCGTTGTTAACACGACAGAATTCCAGTGGTACGAAGTACCTTTAGAGGTTGTAGACAAAGAAGTTAAGTTCGGTCAACCTACAGACCACAGAATGAGTTCAAAGTTAGAAAATATTGTTTTAGATATTTTCCCCCTTCCTAGTGGTGCTGCTATAGCCTGCGCAGAACTTTGCGTTCGATACAAGCCGCAGAACGCCCTTAATATGTACTCTCAGGGCGGTGAAAACTTTGGTAAAGCTCAAGATGGCAGAAGCGAAGGGGCGATCTTCCCATCTGGTAGACAATCATATGACGATATCTTAAATGCAGGTTCAGGATTTAAACCGCTATCTTACTTAGAAGGTCTTCCTCATCTTTATAGTGGCGCTGAGACAAACACACTCAAGACTAATTATTCTCGTAGATGGAGAGGTGTTGAGGGTACTGTTAGAGGTCCATATGATTTGGACATGTTTAGCTTTGGGTTTGAGAATCCAACTATAGATTATCCATTCTTGTCGGGTTACTACAAATTTGATAACATAGTAGATGGATATGTGCAGTCTCACGACCTCGGACCAACCGGTATTCCTAGCGGTCTTGGTACTTCTAGCGGATTAATTGTGGGAGACATCAATACTTACCAAAATATAGGTTGGAGATTTGCTAGTGGAACATTGTTCCAAGATCACTTGCCCGGATTTAGCGGTAATCATACATCTACAGACTGGACTGCGCTTTCTAACGCTGGCAATACTTTTGTCGGAAACCCTATGTACGGCAAAATTGCTGATGCATTTGATAGAGTTGCTAGAGTTAGCGGTGAAGCCGGTGAGCAGAGAATTGACTTCAGCACTATAGATACTGTCAGTGGGTTCTCTATATTCCTAAGATTTACTCCAGACTCTAATGTTTCAGGTGTAAACTATGACTTGTTTGAGAGCGGTGTTCTTGCATCTCAGTGGGACACTCCATCTGATATGGGATGGGTATTAGGGTATGAAGGAGGTTTTTTAACAGCGTGGGCAAAGGATGACATTGGCAACATAGTAAGTATTCAAGACACGGAAAATTATTATAACTATACATATCCATTAAGTGTTCTACTTACCTACAACGATAACTACAGTAAAAAATTAAAACTTTATGTAGATTCAGAGAATGTCCAATCTCCAACTTGGAACATTTTACGAGATTCATCTGCACAATTTGACAGAATTGAGAATAACGCCCCCGTTGTGTTGGGTTACTCTGCTGGCTCTGGCGTTGGAATGAACATGCTCGTTAGCGAGTTTGGCATCTCGGCTTATAGTTCTGGAGTTGACACTTTATACGGTTCTGGCACAAATATTGTTGAAGCAAACTCTGATGCGACATATAAGCAAGTCACAGCGGATAAATTCTTAGAGAATGTAAGAGTCAAATATTTTCATCCTGATGAACCATTCGGTAACGATAGGTATAAACTTTGGGATCGCGTAAACGAAGACACTTACAACGACTGGCAGATTGGTGACTTTAAATTTTGTGAGTTTGGAATTGGGTTTGATCAGTGGCAAAAAAGACCAAATACAGAACAAATTGTATTCCATATTAAGCATCATGGTTCTGGATATGTACAACAACATGATCTACCATTGTTACCTCAAATTGATAGCGGTGTTGCTTACCATACGCAAATGGAAAATGACTTTTTACGATTCCATTTAACAGATGTTCCAGACAATTTTTATTCTGTAAATCAACGAATCACAAAGAATATTCCTTGCGACTACAAGTTCTCAGAGCGAGCGCTTGTTGTAGAGACGGTTATTGAGCATAAAATTGCTTCTGGAATTAAGTGGCCTAGTTGTGAGGACATTCCCCCTTCCGGTCCACGTATGATAGTAAGTCTTTATAGCAAGAATAAAGAACCTTATTGGACTGAAGATGAAGATAATTGGGGATTAATAAATAGAAAAGTTCACTATATTAAACCGTCTAGCTGCCTAATTAGACTCGATTCTACTTTTTCTTACGATGATTTAATTGATCAAACAGAATCTTGGGCTACCTTCCCGGAAGAGCCTAGACTTAGAGAGTTTGAAGAAAGCTATCTGTCAGATGACATCAATCAAATGTTTGTTCAGTATGACTTGGTTTATCCGTCTGGTCCAGCTTTTGAATCAAAGTTGCAGATGCACTCTTCCCACATCAGAATGGCCGATGTTAATATTCTAGACACTGATGTTGTTGGCTCTGCAATTCTTTACACTAGCGGCGCATTCCCTGCTAATGGACAGATAAATCTAAATATTGGCGGATTCCCAAGAGAGGTAAATGAAACCTTACCTCTTGGTATTCAAGTTCCTATTCCTCACGATGTATTTAGCGATGCTCCTTCTGGCTTCTGTATGAATGTCAGTGGTGCTTTCCAAATAGATGAGAATCTGAATTTATTCATACCGCCTCAATCCGGCAATGCTATATTTAATCTTAACATTGCTGGTCAAATACCTCCGAAATCAAGCGGAGACATGTCGCTTGCCTTACCAAACGTATTTGCAAGAATAGATGTTTCGATTGATGAGGACACGCTGACAACTCCGGGCGCAGAGCGTGGTCAGACAATTGTTATCATTGGCGGTGAAGGAATACACATAGATGCATTAGCTTCATCGTTTGATAAGGTAAAGATAACGCATGACACAGCGGCTGGAGATGGCTTTGTCTCTCTTAGTGGTTCTACGCTTATCATATCTGGTAACATCTCTGGTAAAAAATTAAATGCTATAAATATCCAAAACAAAATAAATGCTTTGGATGGTTTTTCTGCTAATGGAGCTAGTTCTACTGGTGATGGAACCGCTGCGGTCGGAGAGTTGTCTGTAGAGAAAATTGGCACTAATAAAAACAATCTACATGGAATGAATCTGAGTATTCTAAACTCAGAGATTGGCATCACTCCTTCTGGTCCTTATCTAAATCTTTCTACTTTTGCTCCTAGCGGCAACTCCACTGGACTTTTAACTCAGTTAAATACAGTATTATTTAATAATGCTAAAACAACAACGGCTAAAGGCTCATCTAGCGGAACGTTAAATTTCCAGACTATTGGAGGTAGAGCTACAGGAAACAATAGGGTAACGGCTAATATGCCTCTGCACCTATTGACACGTAACACCATGTCTCCTGAGATGCCTCTGTACATTCACAATCCAGAGGTTGAATCTCTTGATAGCGGTAGCATGTCTCTGGTTACAGCTAGTTACAATGTTGGCTCTAAAGGGTTCGGCTCTATCTTTGGGCTGTGGGATGGCTCTAACTTTGGAACTGGTATAGAGATAATAGATAACTACCTTGCGTCCATTCCCGTTTCTAATGAGATTAGAGGTGTTGATCTTACGGCATTTGGATCATGCACAGGAGATAGCACCAGTAAAGCAATTGAAAAAGCTTTGGTTACAGACTGTACCATTTGGTCAAGTTCAATATGTCACGAAGCTGGAGCGTTTAGAGCAAAAGATACTTATACAAACCCGACAGCTACAAACTTTGAGGGTGGAGTTGGATACAGTGGTAACTATTACGGAATAAGAAAATACACTCAGCTACTTCCTTCTATGGCATACGATGCCGTAATGACAATAAAGACAGGAGATACCGATCCTATCTCAGTCCCAAGAGATTTTGAAGAGTGGGAATATGGAATGTGTGGTCCTGATTGGTATACACATGTAGCTCCGGGGACAGAAAGCAGCGGATGTTGCAATGAGGTTTGCGAGCAAAATATTGTGTTCTCAGGAATCAAGCTTGTTGGCGATGATTCTGGCATAACTGTTGGTGGTGCTGAGTATGACCCACAATTATTGATAGCTTCTGGCCGACAGGCTCACGCAAAGTTTGGCTCTACGGTTTCCGTTAAGGGCGACTTGATGGCGATTGCTGCTCCAGATTTGACAATACCTGATTTTGATCCAAACAGATCAGTGGAGCTTGATCCTTTAGGCACTACCGATCCGGGAACTGTTGATGTTTCCGGTGCAGGCTCTGTATTCTTGTATAGAAGAGGCGCAGATGTTGCTGGGCAAAAAGCGAATTGGACGTTTATTGATCAGCTTATGCTCCCTTCTGGTTACAGAAAAGACTACATCCAAAGAACAGCTAATAACCTCTTAAACTTCCGTGGGCTATCTATATCTGGAAATAAGTGGCAACTTGGTCAAGAAGGTAGAAGATTCGGTGAATCTCTAGATATGTGTAGTAGTGGAGAGAGAGAAACGCTTGTAATCGGAGCGCCGAGAGCCAAGTGGGAGAGAAAGTTTGTAGATATCCCAATATCTGGCATTACTGCTTCAACACTTGTGGTTGCAGACTTATTCTCATACGACAAAAAGAAATTAAAGGGTGTTGCCGGTGCAGCCCAAGAGTTTAATATCCTATGGAAATATTTCTCAGCACCTTGGGAAGCAGGAACACCTGATGAGTGGTATGCTCAGGTATCTACTAAAGTCATTGTTCTTCAGCTTACAGACTTTAACAAAGATTATCCAGATGTGCCAACCGACGAGAGAGATTGGTTTAAACATAAATATATTCCTAGACTTGACGACTTAAATTTATTGAAGTCTATTGGTGGTGACCTTGTAGGCGCTGACGCTTCATTGTCACAGAAGATTGCCGCAGCGCAACCAGTGGTGTTCAATATTCAGTTTAGTGGAGTCAAAGAATGTTTGAATGAACTGTTCCCACATCAAGATGCTATCTACAGCGGATTGCCGCCAATCTTAGGGATGTTTAAAGAGCAGACCGGCTCTACCGCTGGAGCTTTGCAATATACAAACTCTGATCTTCAGGTTGTGAATCTTTACGATGAGATTGAAAAATATTATAACGCTTGGACATATGCTAGCGGTGTTCGCGATATGGTTCAAGATATAGCGCAGAGCGGGCATGTAAACACAGTCGTGGGTAAATCCGAAGATGCTTATATCACGACTAGAAATCTTATAAAGGAAACTTTTGATTCTGGAAGGCTTTCTAGAACGTTTACTAACACAACTCTAAACAGAGACTTTATTGCTAGTGGTGTTGGTCAAGAGTGGGGAGACACTCACTCTCAAATTAGAACTGGATTCCAAGTTCCTCCAGCTTCTGGCGGTAGAGTTTATATATTTGAAAAAGAAAGAGATAACTTTAATTGCGTTCAAGTAATTGTTTCGCCAGACGATGTAGCTGACCTTGGTGACGATCCAAACGATATAATCTCTGAAATGTATGGCTTTACCCCAAATGATAGATTTGGTCACTCTGTAGCTATCAGTAAAAATTCTGAAGTTATCACAGTTGGTAGTCCTTTCAAAACAACCCCAGTAAGAATATACGAAAGAAAAGAAGACGAGAATAAGAGAGTTTATGATAGAATTAGAGAATTCTGCGTTAGTGGTGGATTGTCTGATGCTGTAAATCATTACGATATTATCTCTTTAGATTCTGGAGTGGAAGTAGCTAAAGTTTCAACCTACGACCATATAAGCGCAAGCGATAGATTTTCTTATAGGAATAATGTTAATTTCTGGGGAACTAACACGCCACAGCTTTACAAGTTATCATTTGCTTACAGTTATTCTGACATTAGATATGTAGGTACAAACAAATGGTTGGCTGGCGATTTCGCTCCGACTTCTAGATTGGGATGGAGTACTGCTATCAGTGAGGATGGAAACATCGCTGCGTTTGGAGCGCCTACTGACTCATTTAATGTTCACGATGATGTTAACGTCTGGGGAACTGGATTAGAGCATTGGAAGTCATTTACCCACGGTGGTGCTGTCAGAGTCTTTGAGTCTAGAAAGTATCATGCACACAGTGGAATTGTGGAGTTTGGAAGATTTGGAAATCTAGACAGGGCTACTCACAAAACAGAAAGAGATCAAGGACTTTACGATCAGTGGGATCAAATATTTGGCGAAAACGCAGACGGTACATCATCATATAAAGCTAAGAGTTTCAGAAGAATGGATTTCTCTGAAATAACAATACCTACAGGCGTTGGTCTTTGCTTTATTACCACGCCTGAGCTTGACGCTGCTAGTGACGAAATCATAGATAACATTAAAGACTGGTTGGCTCTAGGAGATAGAAACCTTGTCTTAGTGGGTAATGATCCGGTCTGGGAAGAAGGAGGCTTATATAAAGAATCTAATGACGTTATCAACAAAGTTCTTAAAAAATTAAGCTCTCGCATGAGGATCACCGCAGCTAAAGACGAAACTTATGCAATGCAAGGCACTTTAGACGGAGAGTGTATACCCCAAGATCAGATTAATGATGATAAATTTAATGTTACTTCTGTTCCTTCACTATCTTATACTACCGGACCTTCTAATGGAGATTCTTATGGAAACTTCTACGGAAAAGGTTTCGGTGACATTAGAATTGATTTGTCTCAAGATAATCTAACTAATCTTAATGAATACTTTGAATGCCCAGAAGGAATTTGCTGCGACGACTGTGGAGATGACGGACCTCCGGTTATTAATGACAAGTGTGAATTCCCACTTGCTCACAGTGGAGACCTGCGAGCGCAATGGAAAGAGCAATGCATTAAGACTACTCCAAGAGGATGTAAAGTTGTTACCTACAATAAGAACTGGCCTTTTGAGTTTGGTAACTTTACCCCACCTTGTGATGATCCACCGGTTCCAACGTTCAGAAAGAAAAATCAAGAACCAGTTCCAATTCTTACCACTATGGAGCATTTACCACCGGTTAAATGGTATAGACCTGCAACTTCTGGAAAGTTCTGCACCAACGAGCCTATTTTCAAGTGGATAAAGAAAACTGTAGGATCAACAACTACCGAGTTTGCTCCTCACAATGTAGACTTTGTAGATTTTGATATACAAGAAGACTCTGATAGTGACGCTAGCGGAATCTTTAATTCTTGGAATTACGAAGGCGATTTTGTTGATCCACCGGTTAAAAACGGTAGAGATGGACTGGTTCAAGGGTTTGGTCGATCTTATTATCCAGAGGATGAGGAAAAGACAGAAACAAAAGTTGTTTATCCATTCAGTATCTTATCACTGGTAGAATCTGGAAGAAAAGACGATGGACAACTAAATAACTCTAGAATATACCTGATGGCTACGCAGTGGAGTGAGGATGATAATTCTCGCGGTCTAGATGCCGCAACATTAAATGAGGATAAAAATACAGAATTTTATATAAATATGGTTCGCAGAGATTGTGAGACCGCCCCTAAAGGTATTCAGATCAATGGCTTTACAAAACAGTCTTCTTTATCTGCCGCCTACTATACGGGAGCTTCATCTCTTGGCAATTACGGACTTGGGGACAAATTAAACTTTGAATTTTCTAAGAATGACAATCAGGGATACTTTAAAGAAAATCAAGAACTTTCTGATCTTGCAAGTGAAGTTAATTTTGCTTGGATAGCGCAACCCTCTGGTAAACCATCAGATCAAGAAATAGCTACAATTAAAGAATGGTTGGATCAAGGTAATAAGAAATTAATTATTACCTACAACGGTGTAATGTCCGATAGTAGACAAGATGCAGCAGATAATGTCAATCACATTTGTAGCGGATTGAATGTAACTAGTAGACCGTTCTTTATACCGAGCGTTGGGGAATACTTTGAAACTAATAAGATAATAACCGGTTACGATAGAGAAGAAGGCTCTCAACAGCTTGTTGACACTAGTACCGATCCAGTTAGCGGTTGTGACTTTGGATATGGATTCTCTAGAGATGGATATAATTTTGCCACAAGCATGAGTGGTGTAGAGTTTAGCCCATCTACAGAACCTAAAGACCCGACCGGACTGGGCGACTCTGATGACAATAGTATGCAAATATTTGTACCTCTATCTGGAGGATCAGACTATGAAAAAATTCTATGGTTTAATGATAACATAACAGAGAAATTTACTGTATATCCAACGAATAGGTATAAGATAGACGGTAATGCTGCTATAGAATTCCCCGTGGTTAAAGACTCTGGATACAGGATGTTTATCAACTGGGTCTCTGAAACTAACTCTGAGGCGTTTGAGGTTTGTGGAGAAATAGAAGGCGCTACGTCTGACCCAACGGGAGAAGAAGGCGGATTCTTCGGTGGGGGAGGAGACGGCAGCGACGAAGAGAATGGTTGCGGGACTGCATTTAGTTTAAAAAGAACAACCGCTAGAGAACCATTACAAAGATTTATAGATTTAAGAGCTACTGGTGATGTATTAACTATAAAACTTAATACTGATCAGTGGAAAAATGGAATACCTAGAGATCAGATTACAGAAGGTGTGCTACCAGCAACCCCAAGGTTCTTGTCGATATCTGGATGTCCTTTAGAGATTATTACAGAAACTGTTTTGACAGAAAGCAGTGGCAAGAAGATTGTTGGATACAAGACAACGTGTGAGTGGATAGTAAACCCTGCTCAAAGCGGTGAGGTTCCGGGTATTTCACGTCCTGTTCATCACCTAAGTGAGCCATACTGTAAACCGGGAGGCTATACCGAGAGCAAGTGTGAAGAGGCGAATTTTGGTCAAACATTGATCCAAGATGGTCCAGTCATTGCAGCCGAAGAGCCAGAACAGTTCTCTAATTTCCCAGCCGGAAGAAGAAAATCGCACATTATTGTTATCTCTGATTCAACAATGATTCAGGGGCAGTGCGCACCATATAGGGGTAGCGATGCTGTTGATGGCAACCAGAAGTTTATAAGAAGTTTGTATCCAAAATCTCCAGAAGAATACAACGCTCCTCAAGACGATGGTGAATTTGGTAATCCCGATAATACTGGTGGACAACTGGAAATTGAGAGCTTTGACAATGAAAGAAACTGGTATTTTGCGCAAAAGATTCGCTCGCCAGAGACTGCTAGCCCAGCCAAGTATCATGCTATAAGCGGTCAACAGATAACAAATATTATCACTGATAAACTTTGGGGCGCTGGAGGCGGTGGAACAAAAGGTAACGTTATTTCAAACTTTGTAGACGGAGAAGATTTCTTACTAAATCCAACCGTTACTGCGGGTAGACCAGCAGAAGAAAGAGACCCAATTAAGCGAAAGGAAATCTCAGAAGCATTTAATGATAAGGTTCTTAGTGAATATGGCATGTGGCCTAGATTTAGTGGTGATTTCTTAGATATTATTGCTGATAATCCTACTTCACCAGAGTATTACAATGAGCTTCTGGGTGAAGAACCTCCAATTGAAGAAAATCAGAAAAGCACAATTGCTGATGCTACCTTGGCTGGCGGCATGAGCGACCTAATGAAAGCTACTAATACCGACTACTTAGACTTTGACGTTTATTACTCTGGATGCGCTGGTGACTTATTTGGATACTCTATTGATTTGGCTCAAAGCAAACTTATTGTTGGTACTCCGTTCAACGCTTATCACGCGAGTGGAATTGGAAATAGTGGGTTGGCAAGCTGGTCTGATATTATTCAGGATGTTACTACGCATGGACACGCAACGGGCATGATGAGCCTCGCTGAAGACGGAGGTGCTGGCGCAGCATTTGTATACAATAGAACTACAAGCGGTGAAAGTATTATATCTGAAAGATTGCCTTGGGAGTTTACTCAAAAAATCAAGCCAAGCAGTGTAAATGTTGGTATATATGATTTTAGTGTTGGTGCTGCTTCTACTTTAACAGCGCAAAGAGGACCGCATCAAATATCTGATGCAAACGTTATAATCAGCGGGGCGAAGAAATCTGATCAATTTGGAATTTCTGTTGCTATGGATTGCGACATGTGCGCGATAGGTGCGCCACAACATGATTTCCAAACCATTCATCAACATATATACAGTGGTGGTGGACTTGAAAATCCAAACAATATTGACGCAAACGGTTTAAATACAGCGTTTACCAGAAAGAACTTTACAGCAGCATTTGATATACCAACCCACAGATTCTTTGACTTAGGCGATTCTGGAACTAGGGTAGATACCTTTGAGAATAAGAGTGGTGTTATGGTTCTAAATGCTGGCGCTGTTTACAATTACAGGAATAAGTTAGTAGATTTTAGAGAAAGAGAGCAGTCATGGGTATTTGCTCAAAAAATTGTTCCTCAGAGTGGCTATAAAGGTAGGGAGCAAGGGGTTTGGGGAACTGCTAGTTCAGCACCCGGAGCGCCAATAGTACACAAAACTAGCGGAAACGAATTTGATAATTTTGGACGTTCAGTATCAATTGACAGGGCAGGCAGGGGAGACAGTGATTACACCCTAGTCGCTGGATCACCAAATCATATTTGGCCGGTAAGCGGTGATCATAGAACAAAAGACCTAAGAGACGCTGGAGCAGCATTTACATACGATGCTATGCTTAGAGAACAAACTGCGTCAATTCCAAATAGCGGGGGTTGGCTAGACGCTCATGTATTTGCTCACAAGAAAATTAAAGAAGAAAGAATAGAAAATAGAGTATATCAAAACGAGACTGGTCCACAGGAAGAGTATAAGACCTCTGGAATTGTATTCACTAATCAAAATGGAGATATTTTCCTTGAAGTTTCTGGTTTTGACCCTTCTGTAAACGGATTCATTGCTCACAGACCTTATGTAGATAATATTAAATTTACTCTACGTCCTGCTATTGAGCAGAATGAAACACTGCAACTGTTTATTGATGGCGCTCCTGCACCAGTTTCAGGAGATATCAACATGAGCATATTGGGTGCTGATCGCGCAAATGTGTATAATAACATGGGATTAAATCACTTTGGAGTAAGCGGAATCGCTTACACAGACGGGATCGACCAAAGCGGTTTATTCCTTAATATTTCAGCGCCTAGCGGTCCTATAGCAAGTAGTTTAAATCTTAATTTAACGTCAACTCAATCAACGGGTTCATTGCCTTTAAGGATAAGAGGATTCTAATGCCAATTAAAGTATATTATAAAAATAGAGAAGATGAACCTTGTACGATCAGACCCACCCCTTTTGTGTCTGTTTCTGAGAATATATTAAAAAATAAAGAAGGTAATTTTGGTGTTACTTACAATATTACTTTAACCGGAACCTTGCTTGCGAAGTATGGAACTCCATATGCGTCTGATCCGGCAAATTCAATTGATGATCCATTGTTTTTGGCACATGATAATCAACCGGTTAAATCACATGTTAGTCTTGTTGGTCCTTATAAAAGTTTTGACAAGGTTCCATTATCTGCTAACTCTTACTATAAACCAGTCAAACAAAGAATTACTGGTTTGGCTCCTAACTCTAGCAATCTATTTGTAGACAAGTCTGCCGTTGCAATTCTTAGTAAACAGAGGGCTTTAAGGGCATTGTTTGCAGAAGATGGGCAAAAAATGGAGATTACAGATATCTTAGATAACGCGGGTGCTACAGTAATATGCTTCCCTCGTGTTGTTAGTATTGATTTTACGGAAGGTAATTATATAAATAAGTGCGAATATACAATAGTTCTAGAAGCAGATTTTTTAGTGCGAGGAAACTTCACTAATGATTCAGAGCTTGCTAACGCATACGTTGATTATGCGGACACTTTTGTTAATCACGATCCAAATTTTGAACTTAAAAAAGAAACTACAACACTACAAGAATTACTGGATAGTAAATACACAGCATTTATTGAAGACTACACAGAGTCTTGGAATCTAGAAGTTGACGATGCTCAAGCCGAGACAGACGTAAACCACCGAACCTATAGGATTAGCCATTCATTAACAGCTACCGGTAAAAGTACTAGTCATGCTCCTGCGGCAGCGGTAGCTATGCAAAATGTATACGATCCTCAAAAAGATTCGACTGGCTCATCTACCTCTCAAACTGTTTCACCAGCTTGGGTTCAAGCAAAAAAATTCTGTTTAACCAGAATAAATAATGGCAACCCAAGTGGTACTTATCCGAACTTTTATGGTCAGTTAGGTTCAGGAACTCTTGACCTCGTAGAGTCGTATCAAGGATATAACCACGTAAGAACTGAAAGTGTAGATGTTACTGCCGGTACTTATTCTATTACGGAAAATTGGCTGCTAGCAAGTGGTACTTCATATGAAAACTACAGTATGAGTACGTCTACTTCAAACACTGATCCCTTTATTAATGTAAATATTGATGGCAGCATCAAAGGATTGAATAATTTACCTCCATTTTATGGAAAGGGATCGCATCCAAGTGGAAGTCAAGGCGATCCTCAGTTAAACACCATTAGCGGAGCTTTTGTTCACGCTATGGATAAATATAATTTGCTTACAAATAGCGGTCAATTTGGATTAACGTGTGACTTATACAAACGCGCCAACAATCTAGTCGCGGTTCCTTTAAATAGTCAGCCCACATCTATTAATCTACAAACTAATCATCAAAACGGAGAAATTAGCTACTCTTTAGGATTTAATAATCGGCCAACAAATATCATATCTGGTGTTATAGCTGAAAGCATTCAAGTCAACGATACTTATCCCGGAGATATATTTGCAGTTTTACCCGTTTTAGGAAGGGCTACTGGGCCAATTCTACAATACGTTGGAGGTAGAACAGAATACAAAAGAGATTTATCTATAAACTTAACTATGGACTATACTAAAATTCCATATGGTAAAGAAAGAAATCCACTACTTCTTAAAAAGCCAAGTGTTATAAATCCAACTGCTAATCAACTTGCTGAGTTAATAAATGAGCTAAGTCCAGCGGGTGAGCCGGGAGTAAGAAAATATTTTATATCACCACCAACTGAAAGCTGGAGTCCAAAAGAAGGTTCTTACTCATTTAACATATCTTGGACTTATGAGCTAGATAGATAATATGATTAGAAAAAGAACAGATTATAAACATCTGAAGGAATCAGACCCTTCAGATCATCCTAACATTCCACTCTCTAAAACAGAGAGGTCTATGGAACATTACACTAGTGGTGTATTGCCATCTGGTGAATCTGCTTATTTTGATCACTCACAGTTGCATATACCGTGGCAACCGTTTGCAGTATCCGGTATAAACACCCCATACCCATATCCAAATAGAGACCCGTTATTAGGACCAATAACGGAAGAGAAGTATGTGTACACTTCTGGGGCAATTTCACCCATACTTCATCCCACCATGTTTGATGCAGATTGGTGGGATTCGTCAGGTATTATCAGGACATACCCAGCAGATATTAAAGGTTACGCCGACGATAACCCCGCAATGAATGCGGATCAGAGCGGAATATTTCATTGGAATAGTGAATTACGAGAAGGTGTGCCACAACCAGCGCCACCTAAAGACCCAATTCTTAAAGGCTCACTTTTTTCAAACGGAGAACTAGTAAAAGCAGGACAAATAGAAGACTTTAAAATTTTTAACCCGTATATACATCATTATCGGATTGATGATACTTTAGTTAGGATACCTTACGTTTCAACTTATAACGTCTCTATAGACTGGAATGCATACGGATAAGGAGTAGGAATATGACACACGAAGAATATTTTGGATTTATACCCGCCAGCGGTCAGTTTAACCCACCTAACGAGGGTGAATGGTGGGAAAAATTCGTACTTCCACAGGGTATTAGCGGTCTACTATCTAGCGCGGGTTGGACTAGAGACAATCTAACATCGGCTAGTTTTGGAAATGAGGGGTTTATACAACAAACTTTTCTCGGCGCTTCCATTAGGGATTTTAATCTTAACGCTGGTTTTGGAGACAGTACGTCTACGCTAAGTCTTAATTTAGTTAATGATGAATTCAATATTTCTGACGCTACACCTTTGGGACATGGTGACGATCCATATCACGGAAATGAAGGTTTCGGTCCTCCATTTGCAACAGATGCCTTTCAACCCCCGCCCGTAGGAACACCTGTGTTCTTTAAGTTTGGTAAAAACCCAGCAGACATTGAGCAGGCTTTTAGGCAGACATTTGATGATCTGTATAAGGTGCAAACCCTACCTATCAAAATAACAGAAGGGCAGGCTGCTGAAAACGCTTGGGGTTATCCATTTCCCAGACTAGAAGCTCCAAAAAATCCCAATAGTAAATTTGGTCCTGATTTTCGATACTCTGCATTTGGCCCATACATTTTATATGATGAAGTAAGTCAAACCTTAGAGGATAGAAGTTCTTTATGGAACCCTGAGAATTTTTGGAGAGGAAGAAACCATTTTGTTTTTGGCGGTATATTACAAAGTTATACTGAGAACAAGGGTCCGGGCGGTAAACCTGTATATTCGGTAAACGTAAACGATCCTAGAGAGATACTGTCTAATGTTCAAGTTCTTTTAAACAATTACCAAGGTACTACATTTAACAATAAAAACATAATTAATCTTTATGGGTTTTTAGAATATGATCCATCTACCGAAATGATGAATCATTTAAAGAAAAATCAAGGTGCTGGTGTTGTAGAGAAGCTAGTAGATCAAACAAACGGCAATGTAGCTTACGCCGGAATCAGGTATAGATGGGACGATAGCACTGGTTGGGAACCTAAAGATGGTGGAGGTTTGTATGTCGGTGACGATCTAAATGCGGGCCTTAAAGATGAGAAAAAATTAGCAAAAGTAAAAATACCAGCTAGAACATGGACCGCACCAGTTAAAGGCGATTTTGGAGGACAAGATGTACAGATTGATTCAAATGAAATTAATCTTTTAGATCAATATTATTTTGGGTTTGGCAATAAACAATTCCCAGAATTTTTCCCAATTACAGGACAGGGTTTTTCCAGAAGAAGTGATAGGGGTATGCCTTGGTACAGAATTGATCAAGGTCTTGCTGCTATATTTAATTATCATGGAGCCAAACCAAGTCTAGACCCTAGACCAAATAAAGGAGAATTCGACACGGCGGGTTTTGGAGGTCAGATTAATTTTAGAGGCTTTAATTACGTAGTTGATTTTAGTGGAATCCCAACTGAGAAAATCCCTCTCTTATACTACATGGAGTTTGATAAGATTGACTTATTAAGTCTAGCGCAAGAACTTTGTGATATTATAAGTCATGAACTTTTTGTTAGCTTACTTCCGGTAATCAATCACCCTTCTTGCGAAGCGATTTACAAAGAAAATATTAAAGCGGTTACTGAAGGTCGCCCTCAAGATATAATTGCTGGAATAATCAGGTTAGACGCTATAGATAAAACAAATCAACCTAGATACGGAGCTATAAAGTCATACTTAGACTTGCTATCAACCAGAGGTATTGATGTAGCAAACAAAGATGTTGGCTTTGAACTTTCTAATGTTACAACGGATAAGTTTGTTGCTGGCGGTCAAGTGGTTGACATGCATCTCTTTTCCACAGAGAGAGACAGAGACGAACTGTTAGTTGAAGAGGGTCTTACTGAACAAATTCAAATAATGAATATGAAGCAGTGGGATTTAAGAACACAGCTTCAGCAGCAGGCAATACCTTACTATGGACTTATAGGGGAAAAGGCAGTTTCTATACCAAGAGGTTTTGGTGGCTACCAGCAAATCTTATTAGACTCTTCAGAGTTAAATGCTTTCGGAGTTGGCAATCAATACATTGCTACAGAGATGGAGTTGCGGGCAGCACTTGTTGATTTCAAAACTTGGAAAAATTTCTTGTTATCCTACAATGATACTTACATAGAAGATGTCTCACAACACAACGCTTTTTTAACTTTACTTAGTGATAGTAACGATCAAATAGATGACATTTTAAATGACTTTAAAAAAGCTGTTAATTTTGACTCTAGTGTAGAAGGTGCAGATAAGATTGATGAGATACTACAAAGAATCAAAGGTAAGCAGTATGCCGTTACAGTACCTAGATGCGTGTTCCGATCTGACAAAGAAGAGATAAACCCTGAAACAAAGAGTCCCGCAAGCCCTTGCTCGCCACCATTTGGTTATCCTTTGTACTACAAGAGAGCAACTAGGATTGGAATTGTAGAGGCTGGTGTAGCGAAATTAATCAATGCAAAAACTAGATTGGTTACAGATACAGAAAAATTAAAACAAGAATACGAGAGTGCAAATAGCCCGTTATTAAGTTTGCCAAATCGACATATTCTTTCTAAAAGAATAACTGATCTAGAGGATCAGCTTAGAGAATTTGTAGCTTTTCAAAATAAAAATAATTACACCTATAAGGATTCTCCAAGATATAAGGCGATGGTAAGCGCAATAGAAGAAGCAAAGAAGTTCTACAAGAATTGGGACGACCTTCAGGACAATCTTAAAGAAAATAAAGACCGTATAGCTGAAGTCGAGAGAATTGCTGGTGGTAAAGATGGAGAGGGTGGATTGCTGGATAAGTTTTTATATAATATAGACAAGACCGCTAAAAAGCATGAAGAAAACGCAAAGAAAGTTTTTGAATTTGTAAAACGTATAGCTGAAGAGTGCCTTGGTAAAAAGTTCTTAGTAAGGCTACCTAAAGCTGCTAACTTAAATTACGATAAAAAGATTAAAATTTTCGACGGTTCTACCGCCAACAATAACATAGAGAAAGGCCCATTTGGTTTTCCTCCGATACCCATTCACTCAGACCCTAATTATGGAAAATCTGGGAAGCATATATCAGGTTTACAGAGAACTAAATCTAACCTTGGTTTTGACTTTAAGACTCCTTTTCATCACTATTTAATGGATTATACAGACCCACTCAATCCTGTGGATGAAGGAGATCAAAAAAATAGATTAAAGATAAGTGAAACATATGATAACGGCGCATTAAAAGGCAACTTTAATCCATTCTCGGAAAAGTGGGAGTGGAATTATATGCCTGAGCCACAAGGTGGTTATTTTACTTATGATCAGTTTGGAGTTAGCTCTACCGCTTTAGATTATGATGATATACTTTTAAATTGGGGTAAGCTACCACTTAGTATACAGCAGGGTCTTTGCCCTATGGATGTTACCAACTTTATGTCCGACTCTAATCGTATGCAGTGTTATGTAAAGTATGAAAATAGCCATTTGTTGGATTTTGGCTCAATTGACGCTAGCGACATGTCTCAGCAATCACGTGTTTTTGGTGGCATATTTATGCCCGATGTAACAGAATCTTTACCAAACAACAACGAGTCTAAACCTGATCTTTCTTTTTCTTCTTTGGAAGACTATGAAAAGGGCAAAAGATTAAAAGAGCAACAACCAGAGTCTATGGCTTTCGTTAAGTGTACTATAGATGAAAACATCTACCTACCGCCCAAGCTAGAAGAAAAGTCAACAAAAATCTACGCTAGAAATTACGAGATGAAGCTCACAGTTCCTGAGCCTGAAATCAGAGAGGTTAAAGACCCCAATACGTGTGCTATAAATATTGTTGTAGATTATCCTCTTCCTGAGCCAATATTCTCTGTTCCAGATGACGGAGGTTGGGATGGATATCCCGGACCAAGTGGTGAGACAGCAGCTTCTGGTGAAAGTCCTGATAAACCATTTCCACCAAACGAGGGAAGTGTTACCAACTGGACCTGTTTTAAAAGAAGGTTTGATAAAGATTTAGATGCGGATATAATAGTAACCGATTTACAATCATTAGATGATGACCACGCTTATGCTTTAGTCACACTTCCCGGTAGAGTAAAAAGTACGGCAGATATCAGATGGAAAGACGGACCACTACAGGCTTATAAAACGGTTGAAAAAAAGCACTTAATGATGCAGGACACTGTATTCCTTATGCCTGAGTTTAATAAGCCTACACTGGCTGAGAAATCTCCAGAATTAAAATTACTGTGTGGTCCAGCACCCGTATTCACTGGGGCTAACGCTCTCTTTGAGGCACAAGTGTTTGCTGGCGCTAGTGGTTTGGTGGGTGCGCATTATAGACCTACCAGAGAAGAAAGAGCTAAGAAAACAGAAGCTGATTTACTAGGAGATATTACGGTTACATTACCAGAAACTGGATGGAGACCGGGATCGCCAGAAAATTGGGTAACTTTAAGTTTGGGTCAAATAACAGAGGCTAAGAAGCAAACGGAAGTTATCAACAAAGGATTTATTGCTAGTCAACCCCAAGTAAGTCTTGGCTACATATCTCCATCCCCAATCGTTCCTGATATGTTTGCTCTACCGCTTATGTCTATGGAAAGATGTTACGGACCTTGGCTATCTGCAAGTCAATTAGATTCCGCTGCTGATGCTAGGATAAAATATTCTAACATTGGAGGTAAAGTAGAGTTTGTAAAAGATGAAGAGCTTGCGCCTTGGAACTTTGCTGGCTATCAACTTTTAAATCAGGCCGGTAGTTTACAAGCAAACTTCTCTAATAGCTTACTTCTTTTTAGTGAGAGAGGCGGATTCGTAATGCCAGACGCTCCAACCGGCATAGCGCTAGCTACAACTTTACAAAAAGAAGGGCCATTAATAACATCTATCGGTATTAGTGTTGGACAAGGAGGAGTTGAAACTACTGTTAAGTTAGACCTGTATACTTCTCAGTTTGGAAAACTAGCAAAGCAAAAAGAAATGGCTATTGGTCAAATAGCTAGAGAAAGACAGAGATTGGTAGACGAGAAAAACGCATCTACAAGGCGTGGTCTTGGTAAAAGATCGACAAGCACCGATTTAGTTAACAAGGTGATGTCTGCTGGTGGAGATAGACTATTGAGTGTGGTAGAGAATAATGCTGCACAAAGAGAAGTAAATAAGGAATTATCCGCAGAGATAGATGAGCAGATTTTGGTTGTAGGTAAAGACGGTGGAACATCTATGTCTACTAAAGAATACCAAAGGATTTTACAGAGTGACGATCCGGGTAAAATGCAAAAGAATATAGATAGTAGTGTAGCGGCATCTATGGGTAGCTTATTTAAAGCATACTCTGATATGCCCAATTCTCAGTTTGCAGGAAAAGAAATTGGAAATACACAAAAAATTGAAGAAAGAACAAACGATTCGTTAAATAGGGAACAATAGGAATGAAGAAAAAAATTAAAGACTATCATTTAATTCAAACAGACCATCCGTATTTTGCGGAATTGGGATTGTCTATAATGACCACGGGTTCATTAGCCGAGTGGTGGAACACAAAGAACAGTGAAGGTATCTACGTCAATAGAAAGCATCTAAACAAAAGACAAGGAATAGAGGATACATTTGGTAATGTTACTAACTCTTATGGTGCATTATTTGGATTTGGCACAGTTGGTAGCACAGATTTTAATACCACAGAATATTTTTGGTATGGATGGAAACCAAACCCTACAGTAAATCTTGATGGTAGATATTTAAGACAAAATCTTTCTGATAAATTCGGGAAAAACTCACCCGCTGAAGTAAAGGGTGATGGCGGCGCTTTTTCTTACGACAGTGAGATAGGCACTGTTAAAGCTACTGACACAGAGTCTTTATTGGATACACTACCTATAATTGGTGGTAGTTTAGATACAGACCTAAAGTTTGTTGCTACAACTGCTTCTGACAAGTTTGTAGAAGAGCCAGACCTTTCTACGGGTAGCATGGGGGTCGAAATTAGCCCTTTGTATGATCTTATTCAGCTTAATAGAAAGCAGATAGCATTTGAGCAATTTTACCCAAGACGGACTTGGAATAAACGTGAACCTACTACTTTTGGAGATGCTGACAAAAAACAGACGTGGGCAAATCACGAGTTACTATCAGATATAAAAGCTAGTAAAGGTAACATTCCAGTAGTAAGATGGAGTGGAGAAGTTACTTTCTATGTAAATGTAAACGATGGTTTGATTGAAGAGTGTCCAATCACCGAGTGGGTTCCCTTTAGAATGTACTTATTTGATGAAAACACACTACCCACAACTAATACTAGTGTTGCTTTAAATAGTACAACCTTTGTTGGTCCTAGACGCGATGTAACCGGAAAGGCATATTCAGCTTCTTCGGACGGTTCTTGGACCGAAGGTGTAGACGATGTAGCAGCAGAGCTAGACGTATCATACAATCCATATACAAAAAAATTAGAATCTGGCACTCCACAACTGATGGCTAAGATGGTGGAAGATTTACCGCCAATGCAAAACAGTCCAGATGTAGAAAAGCTACAACAGCTAAATCTATCTGAAGCACTATCTAAACTTGAAGAGCAGGATAGGTTTGTACTAAGCAGTGGCGTAGCCATGCCTATCAGGTTGCAAAATGGCAATAATCTTCAATGGACTCCCAATTACTTAAATTCAGAAGAAGTTAGATGTCAAACAGAAGACGAGGATGAGAAAAATAAAAAAGAAACATTAACTGTTTACAATATGACAACCCAGAGAACCTTCAGAAAAAATGAAGAAGTTATGCTATCTAGACTGGATGGTAAGTGGGTTGTTTCTCAATTAGGTTTAGACCCGTCTGGAACAGCGGATGTTACAGGTGGAGAAGCTGGTAAGTGGGGAGAGATGTATTATCTCTACACTAACAATGAAGGATTTTTTAGATATTCTATTCCTGAAGATAATGGTATAAGAGGTCTAACACCCGCCCTCGTTGAGACGTTTTTTCACAATTATTACTACAACCAGTCCAGCCCCACATCGCCCTATAGAAGTGATATACTAGACCGTGAATTAAATTATAATATAGATTACAAAGAGTCTGGAGGTTATAATTATGCCACCGGTGGATTTAATAATAAAACCGGTACGATTAGTTATATTCATCCAATACATACTTTTGCACAAACAACCTCGTTTGATTATTTAGACTCCAAGATTATGGGTATTCGCGGAGATGGAAGGCAAACCGATAGATGCAGTATTGCTTCTACGAATCCATTGGTTAACTCTTGTGGTGTTTCAACGGTTGGTGACGTTGCAGATTTTGTTCCGGGTGGTAGAAATGGACTTCACACCGGTGCATTTTTTGGTTGCATTTTTCCGGGTGGCTACACTGGAACAAGTGAGTACTTTGGAGACACTAGAGACTGGGAGGTAAAAAGCATCTTTTATGGTCAAAATGACCCAAAGTTCTTAAACACCGCAAGCCAAATTTTACCAGATGACGCACCTTTTAAAGTAGATGACCAAGAGGGTTTTGATAAAGAGGTTCGTAATAACTGTAGAAACTCATTTGCAGGAGATGCCAATAAAAATCAAGGAAGTTTAAACGATAATAGACCAGTGCGTTCTCACTTTAAACCGCAAGGCTCTATTTTCTTTGAAGAAACGGTAAATTCAGTCCAAACTCTTAGACACTTACCGGCAGACGTTGCTTTAAATGCTTCACCATTTGGTAAAAACGGAAGTCCTTTTAAGTCTGTGCATTCCTTTTATGATCTGATGCCAGAAAATCCCGGAGACAGTGATCCTAGAGAAAAAGCAAAACTATGCAAAGTATCAGCAAACTGGTTGTTTAAAAACAATTTTGGTGGTGAAGGTCTTTACACCGCAAACGATAGCGCATTTGATTTTAAACCAATTAGTCAAACTATTATGTTTAGACCTTTAAAGCTTGAAAACTATGTTCAGTTTGGAGCAAAGAAAAAATTTCCACCTCAAGACCCTGATAATCCACAAAGCCCTCAGAACTTAACGCGAATTGCAAAGCAAGATAGAACCGGTTTTGAAACAGAAGCACACAGATCACAGTTTGATTTTTATCGCCCAGCTACCCACAGCTTTGAGGATAGAGAGTTTAAAACAATTAACTCTAGATTGTGGGACCAACAAATAGGATTGCGATATTCTGATGATATATTAGTAGATAGGCAATTTCCTTATACTGATAGAAACGCTTGTTCTTATTGGAATCATAACGAAGAGGAAGGTCTTGGTGGTGGCGGCAGAGTCAGGGCATTTGGAGCAATGCAATGGGGGGGAGAAAGTTATGCCAAAGCTGGAGGTCAAGCCTTCGGTATTATAGCTACATGCACAACGGTAAATGCAGGCACGGCCATAATATTCAATACAGATAATCAATATGGCATGGGGCCAAACTTTCTTATAGGTAAGGATTCCGCTGGGTTTTCAGAATATGATTATGATCATGGCTGGAGCAAAGAAGATAGAGGGCAATTTGGGAATAGATTTGCTTGTGGCAATTGTCCCGACCTAAGCGTAAGAGTATATCATGAACATCCAAGGGCGCAAACTTTATACGATCCTAGATGCTTTGCTGTACACCACTTTAATCCTGATATGTATTATGCCCATGATAAATTTATGGGTGCAAATGGATCGCAAACAGACATCGTAGGATATGATGATAAAGGCGCAATATCTAACCCTAGAGTAGCAAGAAATGGAACTAAGAGCGATTTTAGTGGTTCAGACTCTAGCGGAGACGATATTACATTTAGTTACTATTCTCCTGTTCCAAGTAGTACGGTTGATTTTAAACTACCTTCTAGATATGTACATTTCAATGATATTACTTATGGTGGAAAGGGAGCATCGCTACATGCAAATAATGGTTATTATCATTCTCAACCTCTTGTTTCTGGAGATATTGTTTACTCAAACGCAACACGCAACCATAGCGATAACCTAATAAAGCCACCACTAATGGGTGATACGCACTGGCAAATACAAACAAGCAGAGTCGGAAAACTTCTTCCTTATCAGTACGAATCTAGAGAACAGGGTATTCCTTATAAGATTGATGCATATTGGCACGACAATCTCATAACTGTGGCAGACGGACTAGACTCTAATACTTTTGATGGAACACGATTTGCTATAAATGTTGATCCGTCTAAAATCATCTATGACTCAAGCAAAAGAGAGACTGGTTTTGTAGTTGGCGATGAAATCGGGATTTTGTCTAAGAATGTGCTTTTAGAAGTGGCTGGAGTGGACGGTAATGGTAGTATTTCTACGTTAAAGGTAAAGTCTTTAGGTGTTAATGTAACAAGCGCTGCCGCTAGCGGTGCGGTATTAACACAAGGCTATAAAGGCCCAATTAAAATGACGATTCTCAATAGTAAGAACGGGAAAGACTTAAATTTAAGTTTCTTGACTAATATGATATATTCCAATCTTGCTATTGATCCAAAGCCAAAACTTATGAGTGTAGATGGTGCTTCTGAATTTACAGTTTCTTCGCTGATAGATGAGCCAACTGAATCAGAAGGAACATATAGTAGCCCAGATGCGCCTCAAGCTGGCTCATTTGTAAAAGAAGAAAGAGAGTCTACAATCATTTTGGATCAGAATCATTTATCGCCTAATGGCTCATATGACGTGTTTTACTTCTTTCATAATGATATTACTATGACATGGATGGCTTCAAATAATATTTTTCATGGTGCTGGTGGTTCAAACCAGCATTCAGAGATTAGTTTTCAAGTCGCTGAACAATATATTACCTCCAGTATTACAACAACTTAACCAATTTTGTGTATAATAAAACGGAATCTTTTAATAGGAGATCAAAAAAATGCCTTCAATAACATTTCATGCTAACAAAAACGGCCTAGCCATAGGTTCTTACGGGGACGATCCAGATTTAATTAACCACACCGCTGGTTCTGGAATAGGCTTTTTTGGTGGTGGCTTTGGTATTTCTGTCCCAGTTGGCGAATATCAATCTAGCACCTACGTTACTAATTCTACCGGAACTGCATCAGGTATTAGATGTTCAAACATCCAATACAGCGATACTGTTGCGTTTCCTAATAGTGGCTGTAAAATCCAGAATGATTCTACAACTATTGGAACTTCTGGTATCCCTAACTATCAAGCACCTCTCAATATTAGATTTCAACATGATGAGGGAGTTAGGGTTCAAAACTGCAAATTAAGAATTTTTGATAGAAATGACATTACTCAACACGCTAGTGGCGTGACCACAAAAGTGTATGAGATCAGACATCCTAACCCCACAGAGGGGGTTGACTTTGGTTCAAATGTTGGCCCATTGAAGTTTAGAGGTGTCGATGACGAACATGAGTGGATACAGTATGTAAACGGTATAGCTATGGCTGATATGACCATGACTCCCGGACCCGGACCTAGTGGTTTGAATACCAGTAGCGACGAGACAAGACTTACTGAAACCGCTGGACCGTATAAGAACTTTATATCTGAATCTGGTAATTCCTGTAGAGCAACTCGCCACGATTGGTATGTTGCCTTGAGTGCTTCACCAGATAGCATTGGTAGCAAAACAGATTTTGGTCTTTACTTTACTCTTGAGTATCTATAAGATACCTAATTTTGGAGAGAATTTTATGCCGCTATTTAAGGGTCGATTAGCTCAATTTATTAGAAAGCACAGGCTTGTAAGGCGAACAGCGCTTGTTGGTGGCGCTTTAGTAGGAATTTATTTCCTTGGCGCTTGGCAAGGCTGGTGGGATAGATTTCTGTTTTAAATAGAATATTCGTTATATGCAAAATTAAGGGGTGGTTTATACCACCCCTTTTTTAGTGCTTAAACGCCTCCTTATTCGTTCTTTTCAGTCTTGGGATTCCACTTTACCCAACCACGGTCAGGTAGCCAACTATCTCCGTCTTTACGCTTAGGAAACAATCCACCCCCTTTCTTATGAGAACCAAAAGATAATTTAGCTCCACAATCCGCACATCGAAGCTCGTAATATAGATTATCATCTACATTCCTTACTACAAAGCGAATATTGTCAGAGCCGCATTTGCCACACACACTTTCCTCAAAAACCTCTTGAAAACGAGCAATCTCACCAAAAATATCTCTTTGTGAGTCGCCCTCTAATTCTACACTTAGTCTACCATTTCGAGTTTGATAATTTACTTTCATATTAATTTCTCCAATCTGATTTAAAGCCCTTTATAGAGTCTGGAATCAAACTCTTGTCTTGTTGATAATCGTTCAGCTTCTGGATGGCATCGCTTGCTTGCCCCTTACTGACTTTACGTTTAACGTTGATGTCAAAAACATCTTTAAAGAACTTAACAACATCAATGTTTAATTGTTTACATTTGATGTCCCCAATAAAGTTCTCTTGTTTCTCTGTCATTCTTTCTGAATCATTATATTCACCTTCTGTTACTGCCATCGCTTTAGTTTGGCTAATACTACGAACGATGCTCGCAGTATTCTTTTTTGTCATCTCTTCAGCGGCCACAGTCTTGAGTCTAAGAGCCTTTCTTAAAGCCCTGCCCTCTGCCCTAGTTGCTGCTGTAG
>MDSZ01121108.1_pt1 | contig 27102 bp, 44 predicted proteins | sample 811201 | NCBI WGS metagenome assembly MDSZ01 (sample SAMN05326647, study PRJNA326480) | marine metagenome | isolation source: seawater | place: Indian Ocean: North | collected 2010 | reverse complement strand
CGCCCTTCAGGAATTTTCTCGATGATTTTTTTTGCTAAGTCAAATTGGTGAGACAGTGTCATGTTGATATGTGACATACATCGTCGAACTGGATCTCTGACAATAGCGAATTCATAAGACACATTTTTTGAGATTTCTAAATCTTGCCAATAACTTCTTGGCATGTGGCCGTCGATTTGTCTTCCACTTCCATCATCAAAAAATCTAGGTAATTTTACACTACTCCAGCCGTTACCTTCCAATAGTCTTCTCACTGAGGTACCGCCAGCTTTAGGAATGTGAATGAAGTGTATTATTTGATTATTTTTCTCGTAAAAAGGCACTTATTAACCCTGTAAACTTAATCTTCATCTGGCACTTCATCACCCCAAGAATTCCACCCACGGCGTCGTTGTCTTGAAAACATATCAAGATACGGTCCAAAGCTTCTATTTTCAACCATGTCATAGAAAGCGCCAGGCTTTCGGCTGTGTCCTGTCTTTTTCGCTTCTAAAAGCGATGATATTGTTCTATCTTGTGTTCTATTTAAAAAGCCTTTTCCTCTTACACCAAACAAGCAGAGTTCATGTTTTCCTCTAAAATACTGTCCCAAACCCATATGATTTTTAGCCCAACAAACATTTGTCACATACCTAAAACCTATAGACTCCATGACTTTAAGCCCGTCAGGCAAAAAGCCATTTGTTACCCAAAGATAAAGATGAGCATCATCATCAACATCATCCCACACAGCAGACTGATGTATTGTTTTTATAATTTCTGGTGTTGACAAAACAGAATAATGTTTATCTGCGCCTCTTTTAATTCTCCCGCCGCCGGTTTCACTCCACGGAGGGTCTATCACTACAGTCTTAAATTTTTTCTTACTCATAAAATCTCTTCTTTAAAAAAACCACTTGGGACGTTCATTATGATTATACGACGCTTAGGATAATTTTTATCTACAAAATTTCTAACTTTTGGAGAATCTTGATGACATTCAAGTTGTATCTCAATGTGAAACCCACCACAGTCTGACGCTTTAATTACCTTAAAGGCACCGTCTGTCAAATCAGGCAGATCTGACATTAGTAGGGTTATCGTTACTTCATGACTGACCATCAATCATACCCACCTAAAACCATGACGATCAAGCCACTTTTTGCCCGATACTTGCTTATGTAATGGTGGTCCTTTTGCCCAGATTGTTAGCGAATGTCGAAAACCTTCAGTAATTTTTGTCACTGCATGAGCTTTGTACGCAGGAAAAATTAGTATATCACCCTTAGTAAAATTGTCAAACTCAGTTTCAACTTTATAACAACAAGATAAAAGTTGAAATTTTCCCCCTTTACATAATTTAGAATCAGAAAGTAAAACTACAGCTGTTATATTGTTATCAACTGGTCGTGATTTTGATCTATTATATGATCTGCGTGCTAATAAACCGGCGACGTCGGTGTGTGCTGTGTATAAATCGCCCTCACTGTACCTGTTAATTGCTGCTCTGTAATTTTTAATTTTAAAATTCCAATGTTCTGCGTTGACTTTGTTAGTTAAGTCAATACACTGATTAAAAGAGTTTCTTAAGTGTTCAGAACCCTCGCGCGCTAAAGGAAATTTTAAAGAAGTGAACTTTCGCTTTTCTAAAAACTCTTTGTGATTATAATCTAAAATTTTTCTACTGTTATTGAATTTTGTTATTAGATCACTTTTTTCAAACTTATCAAAGAAGTCTATCCACTTATCACAAACCTCGGGCTGCATGTAACCTTTTCTAAGAACATAATCAATCATTCTGAGGTTCTCTTAAAACGGGTGCTGTTTATCGGGCAGACCGTTATAACGTGAAATTTCAGGCAAAACAATACCTAAGATTGTCTTGGTATCAATACAAAAAACTTCATTGTCACCTAACAAAGTTAGACTGTGTTCATCTTTATTCTGTATAACAACAAAAACCATTTGATTCCAAGAATAATTTTGATATCCGTCAACACTGGAAACGCACCTTAGAAAGACTAAATTTTCATCATCTTTAGCTTCGGTCTTGTTCACCTCTAAACAATTAGATTTCGCTAAATTAACAGAAAGTGCATCAATGCACATGCTACCTGACTGCTGGAAGTCGTCTAAGAAGCTTGTAGTCTTTTTTACTTTTGCTGAGTTACAACCTGCTAAAAATATCCCACAAAACATTAAAACAAATTTAATCATGTTACAAATTTAAACATCAATCTGTTAATGTAAATTACAAAGATTTTTTTAACGTGAGTGTAAAAATCAAACCTAGCAGAGAAAAAATTGTAACATCATACTTTCCCAACAAAAGAGACAGAATAAAAATACAAATGTTGCCAATTAATACAACATTAAAAAACAAACTATTTTCACTTAGCATTTTTACTTACACCTTTGTCAATCCAACCGCCTCGCTGCCAAGATGGGTGCATCATATGTTTCTCTATTGACGAATGAGTCCATCCTAAAGCATGACCTATTTCGTGTTCTAGTAAACGTTCTTTTTCAGCGTCGGTTACTTCAATGTGAGCCCATATTATTGTTGAAGTATTATCTACCCTGCCGAGATGAGTCCTAGCTAAGCTCTTTCCAAAATCAAAGCTTTGACCAGGTAGCGTAATGTAAATAAATCCTGTTTCTCTTTTTGTCAAACATTTTGATCTGACAATGTAGCCAAATTTATATCCTCTTACCCTCCACCAATCAATAGCTTTTCTAACTTCTACTTCTGAAATATCTAAGTCACATATTTTAACACTCGGTGCTGTGGGCCAATGCCCTATTTTATCTGGTAAAAAGCCGATTACTTCTTGCTTTTTATAATTGACTGGCGCAAAAAGAGTCAAGCAAAGTAAAACAACTTTATTCATCGTCTTCACTTAGCGAAGCACGCTGATTTTCAAGCCGTTTTTTTGTTAATTGCGCCATCAGCAGGCAAGCAAACATTGATACAGCATTAAGTGCCATCATATCTTGTCTTTCTAAGATTGCTGACATAAAAAACATTGAAAGGTTAGTTCCTGTTAATACGTACCAGAAGTAAACTAAAAACTGAATCATCTTATCTCTCCGCTGATAAATATGTTGCCACTACGTATGAACCGTAATCAGGCATCTCGTCAAGGTAGACAGTGTTATGTGCCTCGCTATAGTGCCAACCTCTCTTAATTTCATCTCCATCTACATACACCTTTATGCTTTCACTTTCAGGTTGACGAGTAAGCACTACATAATCCTTCAACATCGTCAGGAAAGACGACTCAGACACCCATGAAGACCATTCCTTGTCACAGATGTCGAGTGCACTCTTATGAAACATCGAAGAAAGTTCCATGTACTTATAGCCTACAGTATTGCCGTAACCAACGTCACATTCACTATCTTCAAGATTTACTATACTAACTGTATCAACACGAGCGTTATTCTTAAATTCATGTAACCATTCGTAAAACATTTGAGAGCTTATATGACTCTGTTCCTCCTCATCAGATATAAAAAATACAAGCAGATCAGCATCACTTCTAAAGAATAAATGCCCACTTTGTTCTTGAGCGAACATGTATGTAGCAGCGAAACTTTCTTCTTTTGAAGCATACGGTAAAACTGAGGGTGCCATTAAGAGATCTATATCAGTTGAATTCCGATCATACGGACCCTGCAGGCCCAGCCTTTCAGGATCTCCTGTTATAAAGCCAAATCGATAGTCATCTGTAAGTAGTTCGATATCGGTCTTAAGAGTCTGCATTCCCTCGCCGACAGTGTCAAAATTATCAGACATTGAACCAGATGTATCAAGTACAACTAGAATGTCTAAAGATCCTGTCTTGCTAGCCTGAACGAATGAATCTGAGACTGCTTCAAGTACGTTTTTTTCTACAACTGAATAGTCCCCTTGGCAGCTTAAAAGTGCAGCGAGGAGAAAGTACAAAAACCTTACCATACATCTGTAAGTATGACTAAGGCAGCATTACAATCCTAGAATATTAAAATTTATAATTGTATTGAGTAATAACGTTTGAAAAATAATCAGCTACTAAATCTTTAGTATAGTCATTAAAATATGCTTGATATGGTAAGCTAGATTTTCTCACATCTGACTTTAAGCGTTGAAGTGGATACATCTCAAGCCTGAGTTTTTCACAACAAGCTTGTAAATCTTCTTGAAGCTTTTCAAACCTAATAACGTAATCTATATGCTCACTCATAAAAAAAGATTGTTGTAGTCTTGCAAACCAACTCAACAAAGTGTCCTCGTCTTTTTTAACGCCTAGCTCAACTGTTGTGTGATCTAATCGTGATTCCAAATACGACTGGAACTTAATTTTTAAGACTGTAGAAGTGTCATAAGACATTGGCGCTATGTTTTCTCGTATTTTGTATTTTCTTTCTTGGCCAAGTGTTACATAGTCATTGAATGTCCACCAGAAGTAAGAAACGCATAAATCCCACGGATTTCTAACTGATGTAATTTTATAATAATCTTTAATCTGATTCCAATCGCTATGTTGTTTAATTAAATCGTCAGGTGATGTGTGTGATAAAAAGATAGGTTGTGCAGTTATCTGCTCAGTAGTCTCTTCGACTATCTCAAAATTATTTTTAACTTTATAAGAGTACACATCTGAATTTATTTCTCTAAGATATGATGTCCCTGTGTGTACATCGTTATTACCCAGGCACTTAGACAAAGCTACTTCAATACTTGATCCTGCAACTTTTAGAGGCTTAAAGAATATGTACTGATGCTTGTGGGAAATTATCATCTTGCTTTTAATTTAAATTGCAAGAATTAGCTAAAATCAACACGATCTGACAGTAAGTCTTCAATGCTCCGTATCACAGACTCGTATATGTAAGCTGCCTCTTGTTGCTTCATCATTGCTGTTGCAGGTGAATCTTTTCCGTCAAGGCTCTGGTGTGCCTCTATGACGAAATTTCTTAGTTGTAATAATCTTTCTACTTCTTGATTTTCCATATTGATTACCTCAGTTTAGTGGATTAATCGTATTTTACATCATCATGCAGTAAGTTTAAACCAATTTACTGAATTTATTTTATTTTCTATTCAAATAAATCACAGTCAGCTAAAACTGAATAGTTTATCTCTATCTCTGTTCCTGCTTCTGGAACATATGTTCCCATAAAATCAACAGAGTTTTCTATGTCGTTATAAGTCCAACCGGTAACTTCAGTGCCGTCTACCTCTACGACGATTGTTTCCTCGTAAGGAATATCAGTTAATTCAAACGATCTGTTTAAAATAGAATCGTGAGCAAGACCTTCAAGTTCAGCGCCCCAGTCTTCTGAGCATATTGATACAAACTCACCGCCCATAAGTGCAGATACCTCAATATAACCTTCACCATAGTCTGCTCTTGTCCACATGCCTGAAGAGCTGGAACATCCAGATGGTGCGTCACCTACGACTGCGTGCGTTACCGCCATGCTGTCAGATGCTTTTAAGGACTTAAAGTGTGTTACATATTCTAAATCTGTCTTTGAAGACCAGTCTTTCTCATCAGAAACAAAAATAACAATTAACTTGGCATCAGTCCTTAGAAATGCAGAGCCTGGACCAGCATCTCCGCCTGGAAGAGTAGCAAGTTCTGCATAGTGAAGACCTTTTTCCATAGAAGACCCATACGTCCCAGCAATAGCTTGATCTGTAAATTCTGTTGCTAAATCAGGCGTTGTGTCGGTTAAAATAGGGCCTTGAAATGTTTCATCATCTGTTGTTATGACAGCGATTTGGTAGTCTACTCCAGTGATTGCGAAAACGCCTATAAACGAGTTAAAGTTGTCCGTAAGTGCAGTTTGCCAAACCCCCATTGATCCTGAGTTGTCAATAACAAATAAGATGTCGGCGCTTGTCACTTCATCCTGCTCAAAGTTATCAACAAGGTCGATCGCAAAATCACCCTCAGCAACTTGATCTGCACGTGCTAGCGGTGTAACAGGATCATTAGACCTCACCTCAATAAACCCAGAATCTGTTAGTTCATCATATGGTTCATGACCAATCATGACATTTTTTGAAGAACCTGGTGCTATTGTCCACGGAAGCGGCCCGTTAATCTCTTCGTGCAAACTGATCTCAAGCTCAGCTGGATAGGAAACATAAAAGTCTAAGTTAGTTACTACGAGATCAACATCTCCTACATTAGATATTTTAATCTCTTTTTCTCCGTCACACCCAATTAGAGTGAGACCAAAATCATGGTAATATGGGTCAAGGTCAATAACAGGCGCGGAACCATTACCTGTAATTGGTATCGTTACAGTCGGCTCATCAGGATCGTTTGAGGTTATTGTCACAGATTCTGAATTTGTCTCATATGTTACTGGATCGTATGAGACACTAAATTCACTTTGTTGTGACGGTGCTAAGATAGAAGAACCAAGTGGTGTAAGTGTATAGACACTTGATCCGACATTAAGCCTGAGATCTGTTACATTGAGATCGGCATCTCCGACATTCTTAACGGTAACAACCTCTGTCCCGACGTCACCGAGCGCATTAAGGTTGCCAAAGTCAATCGCTGTGTGTGACACCTCTATATCTGGATAAGTCGGTGGAGGTGGATCGGGCTCTGGTTCAGGCTCGGGGTCTGGTTCGGCTGAGTCAACTATAACTGTACCAGGTTCTGACACATCTTCGTTTATCGCATGGATCTTATATTCACTACAACTTGTCAAGCATGCTAAAATCAGTGTATAGAAGATTCGAGACATCACCTTTATAAGTAGGTGTTAACTCAAAAAATTAAAAAGAGATGTCTAAAATCTCCCAATACTGCTCGCCTGACGGGGTTTCTAATTCAATATCGTCCCCGATCTTTTTACCAAGTGTAGCACGTCCAAGCGGTGATTTAAAATTAATTTTACCTTCTTTTACATTAGACTCAGTTTCCCCTACAAGCCTGTATGTTTTTTCTACATCAGTCTCGCAATTTAGAAGCGTAACTCGAGATCCAAACACTACAACATCAGTCTGTGCATCTGGGTTATAAGCAACAACTTCAGCATTTGCAAGAAACTCTCTAATCTGGGTAATCTTGCCTTCATTTAAGCCTTGTTTGTCTTTAGCATACTGGTACTCTGCATTTTCGCTAATATCTCCATGCTCACGAGCAGCTTCAATTTCTTTAGCAATATTATGCCTCACTGTAGTCTCTAAGTTTTTAAGATTTCTAGAGAGATCTTCAAAACCTTCTTTTGTCATTAAATTTTTCATAGGTCTACTCTTTTATGTTTGAATTTTTGATTTTATCTGTTTTTGAACTAATTTTGAAGAACTCTGAATTTTACCACCACCTACATTAAACACAACTTTGCAGTCAATCTCCTTACACACATCAAACTCAGGAACATTTTCTCGATTATCTCGATCCCCACCTTTTAGAAAATATTGTGGTTCTAAAATCTCTAATGCCCCTACAACGGTCTGACTATTATCATCCCACCTCACAACATAGTCTACTCCCTCAATACCAGCTATAATTTCCATACGCTCTTCGCAAGGCATAAAAGAGTAACCTTTTTTCCGTTCAAGGAAACCGTCATCGTTAACTATTACAACAAGCACACCGTCTGAAGCGCGTTGAGCCATTTCAGCTCCGTCTTGAATGCATCTAAGGTGACCAACATGAAGCGGATCAAACCCCCCAGACGTAACATAAATATCAAAACTTAATCTATCGAGCTCACGTTTAAGCTCTTGTATATTGTCATATATCTTACACACTCTAACCTCCTCAACGTATTATAAAAAACTTTAACTGCTAAGACTTCGTATTATAATACGTGTTTATATATTTTTTAAGTTTTCTTGCTTTAAACTTAAAGAATCATCAAAGTCTTCTGTCGCTGTGGTGTAAAGCTTTTCGATGTAGCCGTTACGCCTTAAGACTTTAAAGACTAAGTTCTCAACAGACAGTTCTCCAGCTCTTTCTAAACCAGCCTGTCTGAAGTTTTTTAGTTTTTCTTTCATCTTATCAATCAAGACCAATCTATTTGGTGCATGCAAGACGTGATCTATCCTACGCATCATGACCTTGACTTTTTCTTTAACTTCACCAATATCAACTTTTTCTGTCATCTTTACGGGTTTCTGTAGCCACTTATTCTCTAGTATACTATAAACACCTGTTGAATGGTGAGGCTCGTTAATATCTTGAACGTACAGTTCGACGTCGTGCCCCTTTACAGTGATATCGTGTTTGTCGTTCCAAAGAGATTTTTTGGCTAAAAAGTATTCTTTAACAAACTCCGTGTTGTCATCGACAAGCTTGAAGTCAACAAGTAAGTGCAAATCGACATCACTAAATTTAGTCCAGTTATAGTTTGCAAGAGAGCCTGTAAATGTTATGTCATCAAACGGCGCGTCGATTGATAAAAAAATGTAAAACTCACTAGCTATCCTGAGGAGCGCCTCACGAACTTCCTCTTTTAGCTTGCCGCCTTCCCACAAATCAGAGCTTAAGTTACTCTTGGGTAAGACAGACTGAATTAAATCAGCCTGATCCCGTGACATTTAACCAATGCCTTCGAAGCTAAGTTCAGCGCCAAGTGTCCCGGTTAAAGGCGGGAAAGCACCTCGATCGACGCCAGTCAAACCTGCTAGAACTGAAAATCCGGTTCCGTTTCCGGAGCTGCCGTCTGACAAAAAGAAAAGTTTGGTGCAACGAACTTCCATTCGGACGGCTGATGGCTGATCTTTATCAATTATAAAATAGTTTCTGCGAGTCTCATTTCCAGCAGCGGCAGTGCCCACTGGATCCATAACACCGTTCTGAGAAAAGCCAACTCGTAAATCTTGAGTTCCAGTATTTGTAACACAGACAAATCTAGTCACTTGTGGAAACTGTACTTCAATAGGTACAACGCCACCTGCCAAGTTAACATCTGCTGCTGATGGTGCTTCAGCACCATTAGACGATGTCACATACGGGATACCTGATATTTGATAAGAAGGAACAAAATTTGGTCCTGAGGGCAATTGATTTTTAATTCCCACTTTTACCTCCGCTATTTACTAAATATACTGCTATTTGACTAATTAAATTATAATAGTATACTTATCTTACCTTGTTAATAGCGTTAGCTTCGTCTGACACTAATTTACAGTTGTATCTCGACCAAATTTTAGTTCCGTCTTCACATAAAACACGCAAAAAATCCTCAAGGCCGTCTGCACCTGCTCTGTCAACAACTACGCCTACAACACTATCAGAAGTATGCAAGACGAGGTCACCTGGCTTTAGAGGATTGTACTTGAACTTATTTATTTTCTGTGCATTCTTCTTCATTTATGCTTTGATTTTTAACTACTTTCTGGAGTATTTCAATTAAAAACCCTGTTTCAGCTTCTGTAAAACCTTTTTCTACGAGATGAGTAGAAACCTTGGTTTTAAAACTTTTAGCTTCTGGGTTCTTGTTAACCACTTCTGACATGGCTTGTATTGCGCTGTTGTAGCGATCCTCATCCCAGTCAAAGAATTCAAGGCCTTCTGTGTAATAATGCGCCGATCTTAAGGCTTGGAAAATATGTTTAAACAACTCGACTGCTCAAAACATCAAAGATCCCTGATTGGAATCTTGGATCGCTTGAAATTCTTTTAACATTATCTGCTGTGGGATTAACATCATACAACATGCAAGCCTCTCTAGCTAATTTAGACATTGCGCCTAAAAAGATGTTTCTAGCAGTTGAATGATTCATTTTATATCCATCTTCACACATTTTTTCTGAAATCTCTCTGTAACCTAAACCCCCTAATTGAGTTTTTACAGTGGCATAACCGTGCTTAGATCGATATCCTTTGGGCATTGTCATAATTAAGCTCCTTCGTTTTTAATGTTATCCAGTTCTTCAACACTAAGATCAAAACTAGTGTCATTTATAAAATCGTCTACTATACCAAATCTTAATCTAAGAATCTTTTCTTCTCTTTCGTCAAGCTTAGCAAGACAACGCTTTATACCTTCCATAAGCTTTTGTTGATCTAGTGCTTCATCTTGTAACGGTCTGCTATCATCAGAAATTACTTCAGCAATAGATCTACTGCCGTCTGAAGCGCCAATAGTAGCATCAAGTGATGTCAAGTTGTATAGACTTGTAGAGTCTAAACTGGCTTGAATCATATTTTCAGTTTCACCTAATGCTTCAGATATTTCTGACAATGTAGGCTTTTGGTTAAATTCTTCTTCATATTCATCTACTAACTTTTTAATTTTTGCAGAGAGTGTCCTGACATGAGAAGGAATTCTAATTGTACTTTTGTTTGAAGTTATGTGTCGACAAATTGATTGTTTAATCCACCAACTTGCATATGTTGAAAATTTAAAGCCTTTTCTCCAGTCAAATTTCTCAACAGCTTTCATCAAGCCAATATTTGATTCCTGGATGAGGTCTTCTAAGCTACAGCCAGACTTGTAATATTTCTTAGCAATACTAATGGCCAACCTAAGGTTTGACTCAATCATAAGCTGCTTAGCATACATGTCACCTTTTTCTATCCGCTGAGATAGTGAAACCTCTTCCTCGCGGGTTAGTAACTTGTGTTTAGAAACATCTTTAAAATATGCTTCAATAGAATTCGACGTCATTTACTCTCCAAAATTATTTAAGGGAACACAATTGATTATACAAAGCGCATCAAAACATAAATGTAGACACACTTTCAAAAAGGAAAAGGTTTTTTTTATTTAAAATCTACGACGGCGATTTTTCTTTTCATGATTTAGAACTGAGACGTATTCTTTATGAGCCTTCACGCGATTACGCCTAATTTCAAGTTCTCGTTGAATATAGCACAGATCTTCTTCTAGTCTGTCTACAGGTTGGCGTCTATCACGCTTTCTGTCAATTATAGATTTTACAGAAAAGAAAAGTGACCTGAGTTCGCTTTCTTCCATAATTGCTAGACTATCAATATTATGCTTTTTCATGAACGGTATATCTCCATATGTCTTTTGTATTATAACATGAATTTAGATAGTTTACACAAAAACTAAAGAACTTTAATAAAAATTCCAAATCGATCTTTTATAAGCTTTTCAACTTGCTCTTTAGAACGTGATTTTACAGTTACAGTGTAAATATTCCCAACCTTTTTTACAGGCCCAGTTGCTTTTAAAGCTTTGTTAAGTTTCAGCCAACGCAAAGCAAGGTCCAAGTCTGATGAGTAAGAAGCAGCAATCGTAACTTTTTTCATATGAGTATAGGCTTACCTTTATAAGTAAGCTTTTTATTATCGTAAGACATGACTTTTACTGTACTTACACCTGGAAATGATTTTATCATTCGCCCTAAAGAAAGCAAATTTTTTCTTACACTTTTTGATGGTGGTAAAAACTTAATGTAAATATCAAGGATAACTTTTCCGGTGTCTGAAGATCTAAACACTTTGTCTTTTTGACCTACAACAGAGACAGTTGGTAGGACCCTTATTCTTGTCAGGGTGTCTGGTACATGTGAACCTGGCTCCATAATTAATCTCATTTCAGTTGTTTCAAGCTCTTTATCAAGTCTAAATTTATCTTCGTATTGCTCGAGTATTAGTTTTAAATTCTTAATAGACATTCCGCCTCACAGGTTCAAGCTGCGTATTTAAATATCTAGGCTTTCAGATTCTTGTCTACTTTCCTCGACCATGGCACAACCTACAGTTAACATCATACTTGCCGCAGAAGACGCATTCTCTAGCGCTGTCCTTACTACTTTTAGAGGATCAATAATACCCATCTCAAACATGTCACCGTATTCTTCTTTAAAAGCATCATAACCAAAATTTTTGTGTGATGACAGTATTTTTTCCAAAACGACATCAGGGGAACCGCCTGCATTTGTTATAATTTGTTTTAAGGGTGCAGTGCAAGCGCTCCTGACTATTTGAGCGCCTGGATCTATTTCTCCGTTTTCATTATTCATTGGATATCTTGAAGCTCTTGCAAGCGCTACACCGCCACCGGGGACAATCCCCTCTTCTATTGCTGCTAATGTAGCATTTAGCGCATCATCCACGCGATCTTTTCTTTCTTTCAGCTCAGCTTCAGTTGAACCTCCTACACGAAGAATTGCGACACCTCCTGAAAGCTTAGCTAATCTTTGTTTCAAGTGCATATAAGGGTCTGTGCCGATAGATTCATCTCTAAGTTGTTCCTTTATAGATTTTATTCTTTTCTGAATTGAATCTTTGGACCCGTTTCCTCCAATGAATATTGCACCATTTCTACCAACAACCACACGCCGGCATGATCCTAAATTTGAAAAATCAAAGTTTTCAAGTTTTTCACCTGTAGCATTTGAAATAATTTCACCACCAAGGACTGCTCTAAGATCTTTGAGCATCTCAACTCTGCTCTCTCCAAAACCTGGTGATTTAATAGCGCAGGCTTTTAGGGAACCCCTCATTTTATTAACAACTAGAGTTTGCATGGCTTCACCTTCTAAATCGTCAGCTATAATAAGGACACTTCGGCTTTCATCAAGAGCTTTTTCTAATAGAGGCATGATTTCTTTTAAATTTTCTATTTTTTTATTACACATCAAAATATACGGTCGATCGAGTTCACAAGTCATTTTATCTTGATTGGTCACAAAATAAGGTGACAAATAACCTCTCTCTACACGCATTCCCTCAACGACAGTCAACGAAGACTTAAAGCCTTTCGCTTCTTCAACAGTTACAACACCGTCGGTGCCGACTGTTTTAATTGCCTCACAGATCAAGTCTCCAATTTGTGACTCACCGTTAGCAGAGATAGTTGCAATCTGCTTAATTTCTTCATCTTTAGTAATGTCAGCTGATAGATCTGTAAGTTGAATAACAACTTTTTTAACTGCTTTTTCAATACCTTTCTTAACATCTGAAGATGGATAACCTGCAGCTAGCATTTTGAGACCTTCAGAAAATATTGCCTGTGATAAAACTGTTGCTGTTGTTGTCCCATCCCCTGCAATTTCTGCAGTTTGTGCGGCCGCCTCTTTTATCATTTGCACGCCTAGGTTTAAAAAAGGATCGCTTAAATTGACTGCTTGAGCCACAGTGACACCATCCTTAGTTAAAACTGGGTGGCCATTAAGTTGCTCAATTACTACATTTTGTCCTCTGGGGCCCATTGTAGTTTTTACAGAATCAGTTAAAATATTCACTCCTTTTAAAAGATCTTCACGTGCATTTAAATTAAATTTTACAATTTTAGATGTATTACTATTCATTAACCTTTCAATAGCCTCTTGTTGTTACTGCTTTCACTTATAGTGTCATTCTTTTCTATAATTCTGCGAGCTTTAGTTAAAACGTCTTCGGCAACTAAAAGATCGCCTATTTCTATTGCAACTTCATTACTTGAAATTAGGCCATTCTGCCTTAAAGCAATAAGTTGACTTTCATTAAGGTATTTTTCCATTTAAACATCACCTATATTATCTAAATTAATCCTAGCCTTTGTACCATCACCCAAGTCAATCGTTGCTACTTGATTATGTTTCATTTCAACAGGTTGCGGCGTTTCTGAGGTATTATCATTAGAAACTAATGTAGGCTCAGGAGCTGGTGCAGGTTCTTCAATAGTCTCGTGAAATGTATTGTTTGCGAGAGTTTGAGCTTGTTGAACTAATAACGCTACAGTTTTTTGAGCATTATCGTTCATAAACCCTTCAAGATCAGCAGGGGTCAAAAAAACATTAGCATCGATTTTATCAAGATCGACAATGTCTTTGTCTCTAGTCGGCATTTTAACAGAATAGCTAGTCTGTTCTCCATCTAAGGTTCTTCTTAAAACAACCTCTACAACTTGCACAGGAAACACGCGTGACTCTTTATTTAATAAAAGATATAATACTTGTCCAACTTTGTAATTCATGAGACAATATTATTGCTTTAAAGACACGTTGTATATAAAAAATAAAACCCGCAAAATGCGGGTTTTAAATGCTGGAGTCAGTACAGCCTATATCTTACTTAAAGCCTAGTCCAAGTGTACCTAAAGCAACTTGTCCTGGCTTGCTTTGAGTTGGTTGATCATCACCATAAACCCAAGAACCATCCATTGTATAACCTGCAGCTTCAAGAATGTCGCCGAGTTCGTGACGAATGACATCTCGAAGGCGTGTTTCCGCTAAACGCTCTTGTTTGATTTTCATTATCTCTTCTTTGATAGTATCTGCATCAATTTCGATCAGCTCATCATCTGAAAGCTCTGATTCTGCAAGCTGGTGACCATGTTCATCTTCATCGCCCTGCTCGTCTCTTTTTCTTTGATTGCCAAGCTCAGAAAGTGTTTCTTCTTGAGTTTGTTCAGCAGACTCTGAAATAAGCCCTTGATCGGTATTGTTGTGACCAAGTCCTGCTAGCCTTGCCATCCTGTTAACGTCGAAATGCATGCTATTACCTCCAACTATGCAATTGTAAATATGCGCTCATTTACTAAAATTTTAGCAAAAAAACAATTTTGTAAGATCAGCCAATGTTATTTCTGACGTTTGATGTTATTTCTTGACCTTTTTTAGAAGCAACACTCACAGATTCAAGCCCGAGTGCGAATCGCACGTTATCATACTCAATAGCTGTTAGATTTTCTTTGAGCACAGCCATATCAGCATATTGATGCAAATCCCACTGAACAACTGGTACATCTTCACCATCTAAACCTGGCTCTACTTCTCCTGTTTCTCTACTTTCAAAAATATATACAAGCGAAGGCATTTCTTCATTGTTCGGTACCATGATGAAAGGTATATTAGAACTTACTCCTTCACCAGACTCTTCATACATTATCTCTGGAACCCACTGATCCATATCAATCTCCTAAAAATTAGTATTAAATTATATCAATGCACAATTTAAAAAGTAAATCAAAGCATTCCAAATAATTGACGCCTTTCTTGAAGAGTTCTTAACTTTAATTGTACGCCTGTCTTTTCTTCCCAGTGTTTTATCAATTGTTTTTCAAAATCATTCAACCACTGTTCCTTTGTTTTCGGGTCGCGTGTGGAAAATTTTTTTCTTAAATCTGACGGTATGCCTCTCATTACTTCTTTTTTTACTGTAACCCAGTCATCACAATCGTCAACATACGATGCAACAAAATTAACCTGTTCAACTATTCTACTAGGTATAGTCACTGCCCTTCCTTGGCTAAAGACTTAGCGTCGGGAAAAGTCATTTTACTTACAGCTTTAGAAAACTCAGCTCTATCTTCAGGATTATCTAGGTTAATTCCTGATTGTGGGAGTTTTGCAAGAGGTTTGGCACTAAACTGGGTACGCATTGCATAGTTAATACCTCTGTTGTTTCTAAAATAAACTGCTCCCTGAGCAGCTGGGAAATCAAACAGTTTTGTTTTCTTATTGCCACCCAAGTCAATCTCGAATGCAGGGTTTAGGTGATATAGTCCTTTTCCTTTAACTTGTACTACACCTGCACCTTTGTATAGGTAATAGTCACGCAGTGCTTCAGTGGACACAGTATAAGTAGCTAGTTTTAAACCGGTTGGAGTATCGTTTAAGATCTTATGAACGACGTCAACATACTCATCTCTGGTAATTGCGCCTAAAATAGACTCAATTTGACTTATTTCATTATCTTTTGCTCTATGTTGATTAATTCCGTCACGGATCAAAAGCATTCTCTTTTGAACATTTGCTATATCTGGGTCCATATTGACAAGATTAGCAATGTCTTGGTTTTGTGGCTTGGGATTCGATGCATAGAATTCACCTTTATCGTAATCATACTTCATTGTAGGTTCGCCTGCCTGAGCATTTGGTAGCTTTACTTCAATTCCGAGTTCGCCATCTGCTGCTTTGACATACACATCAGAGTAGGCGTTATCAGTTTCTGCTCTAACATTCATTCCCGCTGTCTGGAGCTGTGCTCCTATTTCATCTTCATAGATGTATCCCGCTTTTCGTTGACCGCCTGAAGTCCCTGCTGTACCGAAAATTATCATTAAGTTATTAAGTCCCGGCATCATATACGCTGTGTATGAACCGCTTGGATTTGGTGACTCATAAGGTGCTAACTCAACTACAGTGTCAGTAGCACTTGGAAGGATTTGCTTATAGAGCTTATTGACTATATCGTTAAAATCGTAATTGTCACCGACGCCCGCTTTTAAACCGAAGCGCATAAGATTTAAGCTTGGAGAAGTTGTATTGACTTTCTCAATATCGCCATTTAATAGTTCTGATTTTTGCAAAAGATTTAAAATCACCCTAGCTTTTCCAGCAAACGATTTTTCAGCGTCTAACAAAGACACTTCATTGTGTGAAATTTCACGTTCTTCTTCATTAAGCATTTGCCTTATTAAAAATCTTAGCTTGTTTTCTTGTAGCTTTTGACTAGACACATTATCAATTGCTTCAATTGCCTTCTGTGCTGCTTTCCTTGTTTTTTCTGCTTTAGCATTAATCCTATTACTAATATAATCTTCAAAACGTTCTAGAGCTTCTCTGAACTCATCTGTGCTATTTTTAGACATATACGTTATTAACTCCTCGAAAGTTTTAACCTCTGATTTTGGTGCACTTATTCCCAGCAAGGGAAGATAGTTATCTGGATCTACAATTCTACCCCCTGAGTCTTCTTTGTCGTTAACTTTTTTACGCCAGCCACCCGGAAAAGACAGCGTGTATTTAACAACAGTATCTCCTGATGACTCTCTCTCGCCCTTGATTTTTGCGAGAAGCGATAACATTAATTTGTGATACTCACCCTTGACTTTTCCTTCACCGCCGCCGGACAGTTCCCAAGCAGTGTCGTCGATGCTTGAACTGGGAAATAGATCAACTTGAAAGAGCTGGCCAGTTTGAGGGTCCTGTACCATTATTGCAATTAACTGACCTAGTTTCATCACCCTAGAAACACCCTCAACTAGCTCTTCGCTCAAGTACGGTGCTTTAAGCATTGTCTGATACAGCTTTTCTTTATCTGGCTCATCAACAATTAGGTCGATATCACCTATTTCTTTCTTATCTGTTCCTGTGCTTCCTGCGGGTAAGAAATTTATTCCAAGCGGACCAAGTAGATTTTTCTCAAGATCAGCCATGATTCTATTGGCTTGCTCACGAGTAATCCTGTCTTCAGACGTAACAACGACTTTCCTACCGGTCTCATCTTGCTTTTTAAATGCGTTCCCACCTTCACAAAGCATTTTTATAATAATTTTTTTTAAGGATTCTCTAAGCTCTTCTTTGTTTCCTTTATCAGGAAGTGATGCTTTTCCAAACCCTTCGCGGCCCATGGCGCTGCCAAAGAAACCGCGCATCTTATTGATAGGCGTGAACAAACCCGTTAATTTATAAGTCTTGCCATTGTAGGTAAACACTATTCCTTCAGTTGCACGCTGAAAGAGGTCCTCATTAGCCTCGAGCCTGGCCAAAGCTACCCTGATTCCCTCTAGGGTCTTTGTATCTCCTGCCTCAAGGCCAAAATCAAACCCTGACTCGAAAGCTGCCCTAACGTCTTTTATGAACCCTAGAAGTTCTTCCTGATTACTAGCAGTGAGTGCAAGATCAAGCTTGTCGATAATCATTACACCTAGACGCTGAATAATATTTTCTAACGGAATAATGGCTTCTTGCACAATACGAGGTTTAACTTTGTCTAGTGCTCTAAACTTCTGGTAATCTTCAGGAGACACTACTTTCTTTAGCCTTAGTGCTATTTTCCCCTTGCCCGTCATAAACCTGTCAGCAACATCAGAGACTAACTCAGCGGGAATAAAGTCATATTTTTCAGCCAAAAACTTTTCCAACCTAGCCTTAATATAGTCACCAACTGTATTTTTGCTGACAGACATGCCGACTTCGTTCACAACAGATTCAAGATCTTTCTCAAGCTGTTCAATTTGCGCATCATCTTGTTCAAGACCTTTAATAAGCCTGGCAGTAGGAACTTCGTCCATGGTAAAAGCTTCAGTTGACGCCTGCTTCATTTCAGACTTAAAAGCATTAAGTGCGTCTTGATTAACAGATTCATCAGTTAACGGAATTGGAAGCACAGTGCGAAGTGAGTCTTCATCATATAGAATTGTATTTGGATTCTTTGACACCATGATCTGAGATGCTATTACAACCTCACCGTTTCTAAAAAGCGAGTCTTGGTAAGAAAGTGCAACTGGTTCAAGTGCCTCATAGGCAATAGCGAAACCTTCGGCAATATTTGAACGCCCTCCAGTGTAGGTGGACATGATTTCTTCAAGAGTCATTCCACCACCCTTGCTGCCAGTTCGGATTGCTTCTAGTTTTTTATCTTTAGCTGCCTGTCCCTGAAGATCCATCTTGGTGAAAAATCTCAATCGACCATCAACAACAGTAAAGGCAAGAAATTGGCCGTCCATCTTCTCCTGGACGTTCTCTAGTTTTCCTTCGAGGCCGAGGCGGCCAATCTCTACGATATCGCTTAGAGGCATTGAGAATTCTTCATACAAGTTGTAAATGTGAGCTTCTTCTCCCGGAGCACCTGCGGCCTCTGCCTGTTCTGCTAGAACTCGCTGAGTCTTAACGTAAGCATTCATTAACACACTTGGAGGAATAAATATCGCCATCTTAGCCCCTGATCATGCCTCTAATTAGCGCTCGTAAATTCGCTTCAGCAATTTGGTTATCTTCGTCTTCTTGCCCTGAGAGGATTTGTATAATTTTTTCTTTCTCGATGTCATTAAGGAACGGTGGCAAGAAACGTTTGGCTTGCTCAGAAGACGCTCTAGACGAAGCAAGGTTTCTAACTTGTGTTCCTCTTACAGACTGTCTTGCAGTGACCTCTTCATCGTCAAGTTCTTCACCCTTGCTGGCGTAAAAATCTTTCAATGCTTCCCGGGCTTCAGCCTCTCCTTGTGCCATTAATTGGTCAAGCTTTTCAGTATAATCATCTGGACTGGTCGGAACAGCACCACCAAACTGAATCTTTCCGGCCTGTACGTAATCTTTAAACTTTGGGCTCATCATGTAGGGGCGCATCGAAGCTGCATCACCATAGATAGTTATCTTTTCTATGTTCCTAGGGTCATCAACAAAATCCTCAAGTGTCTTGAAGATAGCTGTAACAGGTGCACGAATTGCAGCAAGATTACCCTGAGAATCTTTTGCCTGACTTTGTATTAATCTAACCTCAACCTCTGGAATCCTTTCAAGGGCTGCTTTATATATGTTGAAAACATCTTGTGCAATCTTCTCGTCGTATGTCCTGCCTGTGTCGCCAATTCCTCTAAATTTTTGACGCGACTTTAAAGGTTGACCCTTCTTACCGTAGCGAACTGGCTCAGCTTGCTGCATACCATAAAATAAGTAAACTTTGTCGTTGTCACGAATAGCGTCTGCAAGTTTTGCGAAGTGGCCAGTTGTAAAGGGCTTAAAACCGCCCCCGTAAAGTCCTAATTTCATTTTTACTCCGTGACCAGTAGGTTTCTATTATATTGACGCTCTGCTTTTCTTTTAAGAAAACGCATTGCTTCTATCGCTTTTTGAATGCGATCAATCTCTTTCCTGTTCTTATGTCTGTCAGGCCCAGACTTTAAAGAACTCTTAACTCTTTGAAGCTCTCTAATTAAAGCTTGTAGGTCACCTATGTGCGCCTCAGAACCATATTCAACAACCTTTCCAGACTGTGTAGTATACAGAGAAGACTTTACAGATTCTCTTATCAAAAGACGTACTAGATCCTGATCTTCCACATTCACCTCAAAATAAGTATTTTATATCAAGATGTTTTGCTATTTAATAATTCTTCTTCAGCTTCATCGATGGCTGTCTTGCATGCACCATATATAAACATCCTTATATGCTCATCATCAACTATATCATTCTTGCTTAAATCAAAGTGTTGACGAATTTTTTCATAAAATATAGGTGTGCATTCAATTTCTAAGTCGCCGCCTCTGGGTAGTTTTATTATTCTTTTATCCATGAAATGATTATAAACAAAAATAGAAAAATTTATTCCCTAGTCATTAACTTTTTTATCCGCTCTCGAATTTCAGCAATCTGTTGCTGTTGGCCTACTTTTATTGGAGGCGAAGTGTCTTCAGGTTCTTCTTCGGGTTCCGAGGAACGAGTTTGATTTTGTGTTTTTTCTTGAGCTGGAGCTTGCTGCTCTTTTTCTTTTTTAGAAATTTGTATGTTCAGTGGTGGGTCACTAGGATCTTGTGCTTCCGGTCCCTCGACTTCACCCGTTACAAAACCTGCAAATGCTTTAACAAATGTGGCCAGTGCCTCTCTTTCTGCAACGTTCAACCTATCGTAGTATGTTCTAATTTGAGGTTTTACAGTTCCGTCATCGACAGACTTTCCGCTACGGAGCTGCTTAATTCCATCTAGAATTGTGTCTAACGACACTGATTCTTCATCTTCACTGTTAGCGTCAGGTTCTTCAGCTGGCGGTGTTACCTCCGCTTGTTCTTCTTCATCCACTTCTTCTCTTACGGGCTTAAGCTGAGAGATAGAGTCTGCCTGAGAACTCTTTGAGTAAGTTTTAAGTGCTGGATCACTATCAACATTCATTATTTCATCACGTGCTGCAGATATGCTTTCTTCAGCAAGTATTTTTAAAAAAATCTCAAGTTCATCTGCGCTTTCTAGCCTAATTTGACTCATTTTCTCTCCGATAGGTAATTCTGTTTTGCCACCGTTCTCGATAAAGTTTATTAAACTTTCTTTGTGGTGTCACATTTTTTTCTTCTGGTCTTGATGTTTTAGCATCATCTTCTTTTTGCACGATATCTTTCATAAATTTTTCAAATTTAAATTTCACGTCTTATGCTCACTTTTGATAATAGTTTATTGACAATGTACACACTGTCTCATTGAAATCACTAGTCTTTGTATTTGTAATTATGGTACAGTTTGGTTCAATATTTCTATTGAACACTAAATTTTCATCTTTTGTTAGCGACATTTGTTTTAAATCTTCACTTAAGACGAATTCTACGCCCATTTTTGGTGTTGTTGTAAAAACGACTTTTAAATCTGGTGACGTAGATTCAAATACAGTTTTGTTATCATTACTACTAGCTGCTGCCTTCTTTTCGAGTTCAGAAACTCTTCCTGTAATTGTAGTATCTGAAAAAACTAACTTGACCTTTAAATCAAGGAAAGTGTCTGTATTAGAATAAACATTGTTTGAAAGCTCCTCGCTGTACAATTCTTCGACGTTTAGTTTATCTTTAATATTTTCACTCATTAAAAGCATGAGATTTTTCCTTTTTTACTCTTCTAATATACTCAAGGTCTTCATAAACTTCATCGCAAAACTTTGTCAAAGCTATATCACTGTCTGTAACACCACCAACATCATGTGTATGAGTTTCAATATATACAGACCTATGATCTACAATCATCTTTGAATGGTGGCGAAATCTTTCTTGATATTCTAACAAGTTATCAATGAAATATTTCAAGTCTTCATATTTTTCAAACACAAATAATCTAGTTAAGCGCTCAGGATTCTGAATTACAGACCACTCTGATTTTGACGGTTCAATTGGAGCTGAAGATTTCATTAAACTTGTAGGTAGAATACTTGACAAGAGTGGTGCTTCTTGGTTTGCTTCTGACAATAAGTGTTGTGGGGCATATTGTAAAAGGCTTTTCATTTACCTCTCACTTCATTAAAAGCTTTTTTAAACGCGCTTGCGACTTTAGACTTATTAGTCATTCTAGACTTTGCAAAAGATTTTGCATCATTATTCATCCTTGGCCGATCTTCTATCCACTTCCTGGTCTGAGCCCTTACTTTTCTAAACTGTTCCATAGAAATAAGCTTTTTTATTTTTTCTTGATTGGGCTTTGTTTCTCCTGTAGCCATCCTCACCAAAGACACCGCGTGTTTATCTAAAATATCTCTTTCAACACCAACGTTTTCAAAGAAATTCTCAGTCTGTGCTCTCCACAGTTTTAAGACATCGTTAACGTAAGGCTGATAAAACAAATTACTAAAAAATATTCTAAATAAATCATTACCTGTTTGACCAGGCCCGATTTTTGCTGATGCCATTAAACCCCTAGCGTCTTCGGGAGATAGTTTATTTTTTGAACTCAATTCCTGTAAATGACGTCTAAAAGCTCTTGCAGCTAATGATACTATTATCTCCATTGTTGATTCGTCTAAGACTTCAGTCTGTAAAAACATTTTGATCATTGGTTTGTATGCATACTGCCTAGCCCCTGCAGCGCTAGCAAAACCTTCTTCTCTTGCAATCTGTGTCCACGTATCTGAGTCTGATTGCTTCTCAAGCTCATCATTAATTTCTTCTTCTTCGCCAGGGCTTAGTTCGTCTTCAAATTCTCTCTCATCGTCGCCAATGTCACCGAAGTCATCCGGAACTTCTTCCCCAGCTTCAATATTTTGAATTGCTTTGTACCCAACAATCGCGAGTAATGTAGAGAAAACAGGAGATTTTTTACGATTTTTGTCAACTTCATCATCGAGTAATTTTTTAAATACCTCCAGATCCTTTTCAGCTTTTTTATAAAGCTCTTCAGCCTTTTTGTTTGCTTTCGAAACCTCTTCTTCATCCTCGTTATATCTGCTTGGATCTTTTAAAAATGTTTTGATGTATTCTTGCATACGATAAACAACTTCTTTTTTCTCTTTGAAGTTTAGATCTGCCATTATCTTTTTAACAGCATCTTTTGAAAAAAGCTCAGCTGTTATATTAGGCGCTTCTTCAATCATCTTTGCAAATCTTACAGGAAATTTATATGTCTCCCCTTGATGGGCTATTGGCTGATCAACAATATCATTAATTAATTTTTCAAAGACATCACTGCTATGAAGGTAGTCTTGAATTCTATCAAGCGTATTTTCAACTTTGTCTTCAATTGATAATGTCTTGTCTAGATCAGTATCATAATCTTCATCTTCATACTCAAAATTATCTTCCTCGTCGTCAGCATCATCAAGCTGTTCTAACAATGTGCGTATGTTAAGCCTAAAAGCGTCTTCTTCATTTTCATTAATTGCTTTACCAATAGCTTCTTCATGCTTATCTAGCGCTGCGTCGAGTAGTCTATGAAGCTGCCTATAATAAAAATCAACCTGATCATCTGGAACCTCAGTAGATATGACTGAAGCTGCTCTGGACAACTCTTCAGGCGAAGCTGGAACATATTCTGGGTCACCTACTGGTGGTTGATCAACTGACAGTTGCATAGACATCTGGGGAGAAGGTACTATGGGTTCATCATCAGTTTGTATTTTCTCATCAATTTCAATGTTTTCAGATACTGCCTTTGTTCTATTTTCTACAAGGCGCATCACAAGCTCTTCTAGAGCACTTTTCTTAACTGTTACATTCATTTCACAGTCTCCTCATAACATAAATATTGCAAGAAAGACTAATATTAATTACTTGCTTGAGATAATGCCCACGCAGATAACACTGTAACTGTAATTCCGCCAACGACGCCGCCGGCAAACCACCAAGCTGGTTGAGGACCTGTGTTCTTTTTGAGCTGCTCTGACATGTAATCTATTTGATTTTGCTTAAGCTCAGTAACAACAGTGTATTTTTCAAAACACGCGTCGATTGAAGCTTGTTTTAAATCAAGTTGAAATTTATCATACGCTTTTTGTTTTTCAACTGCTTCACCTATCTTGAGGTTACAAGTAGCTTGACTATTTTCTAGCTCAATGGCAATTCTCGCTGCAGCGCTTGTACTAAAGAGTGTCCCTGAAAATGGTGCTGGATCGTTTTTCTTCAAAGTTACAATCTGATCACTGGCTAGTGCAGTCGAAAACAGTGTAGTCCCTAGCGCAACTATTAAAAACTTATTGAACATAAATGTCAAATCCTGTTAAGCTAGCGAGTTTTTCTGTGATGGCATTCGGGTCATCATGATTATCTTTAATAATCTTTTCTACTTGACGTTTTTTCTTTGAGTCAAGCTTCTTTTCGGCCTCTGCGTACTTAGTTTCAACTTCACGCATAGTTGTTTCTAGAGTTACTCTAGCTTTTTCAATCTTTTTAATTTCTGTTTGATGAGCTCTTTCAATTGCATCTACTTCTTTTTTATGTGACTGATTAATTTTTTCTAATGCCTTTGCCATCGAATGAACCTTAGAGCGTGAAGTAAAATAAACTGCACCTAAAACAATGGCACCCAAGGCCAGCTTCCAATATTTTTTAATATAAAGCTTTGCTTTTTGGAAAAAGACCTTGAGCGCCAAAAATTTTATCATCTTATCAGTCCGTACGACCATGTTTCCAAGAGAGTGCTGCATCTATGACACCTTGACTGCCAATATAAACTATAGCAATCATTCCCCAGGTATCGGAAGTGAGATCAGACCATAACATTAGTCCAGTCGCAGTTAGAAATACAGTAAACTTTCTAGAAATTACTTTTTCAGTAATCCTATCAAGGTATCCCTTAGTCATTATTCAGTCTCTGTAGTTGTGGTATCTGTAGTAGTCTCTGTAGTAACATCAGTAGCCTCTGTAGTAACATCAGTAGCTGTAGCTGTGGTTGTATTCGTTGCTTCAGTAGCTGTTGTTTCTGTGGTGTTATCATTAGAAGCAGGCTCTAGATCCTCAGTTGCTGCAGGTTCTCCATCCTCTACTTGAGGTGCTTCATAATTACAAGTCCCCCACGCAGTTGCTATGACAACGACACCGCCGACGACACTAATTTGTACTTTCCATTTATTTAAAAGGTCCTTCAACCAACTCATTTTTTTCTCCTCATTAAGTTAGGTAATTAATCTTACCTAGAAATTTTAATTCATAAACTCATCATCGTCATCTGTGATGCCAAAGCTGTACATTCCTACGTCAATTGGGCTTTCGTAACCTGATGAGAACTCACTTGCAAAATCAACTATTTTAATTAGATCATTTTGAAACTTAGTTAGCTCATTAATTGTTTGAAAATGTTCTGTTTGCTGTTTTTCTAAATTCATAACCTTAAGCGACAGGAGTGCGATTTGTCCTTCTAACAAAACAATTTTTTCTCTCTGTGTGTGCCCAGCAAAAAAGCTAATAATGTAATTTATAATTCTTTTAATCATCTGCAAGTGGATTTTCCTGTTCAATTATATTAAACAGAGATTCAGCATCTGTATCTGATAATTTTCTAATTATTTTATTTCTTTTTAATTCTGATAGCTCTGACATGAAATTTACCATATCAGGCGCTTCAGCTCCGATTCTTTGTGCTAATTCTTCAAAAACTTCTTGCATGGACAACTTAGCTTTAAAACACGCAATCCTAAGTCCAGCATGTGCCTCTCTTGTTAGCGTAAAATGTACTGTTTTTTTCGACTCAAAGTCTTTGTAAGTTTTAGATGCCATTAAGCAGCACCGCCACCGCCAGTTCCTCCGTCATAAGCACCAGCTGCATATGGGCCGTCACCTTGAGAATCTTGTTCACCTATCTCAAAATCAAATTGCTGATTCAACAAGTCAATCATTTGATTAGCATGCTCAAGATCGTAATTGTCTTTAAGAAACCTTAGTGCGCGTTCAACAATAGTCCCTTGAACATCTATTAAATTTTGATAATTCATACCTAGTCTTGCAACCCTTCTAGTAAATTCATCAATGTTTAGCGGTGGCTTTGGTACATTAGCAGCTGGGGCGGTGTCTTTTAAATCCTCATCTGATTCTGGTGGTGTTGTTTCTTGTTCTGAATCCTGGTTGTCAGCTTCGTCATCATCTTGTTCATTTAAAATATCAATGAGAGACATTGTATTAACAGCAGCTTCAGGTAAGAGATCGTCTTGATGATTAGTGATGGAATCTTTTTCAAACTTTAATATAAATGCATCTATTTGCTGATCGACTGAGCCGAAGTCTAAACCAGGAGAAGAGACATCATCCTGTGATTTTGTGTTTGATTGTTCGGACAGTAGTTCCCTTAAGATCATTTTTCTTATTTCTGCTCTTGTCATCCCTAACTCCTTAACGCATTAAGCATTTTTTCTGATTTTTTAAATCTATCTTCGATAATATTCCAGTTTAGCTGTTTCATCATTGCATACACATAAGTTTTTGCATCTTTCAAATAGTCTCTGTAATATGCATGTTGCCACATATCCATAACAATTATCGGATAAAATCCAACTGGAACATTTTGAGAGTGTAAATCGACAACGATGTTTACGTACCTTTGAAGATAAGTACTGAAACCTGTAATCGCCCAACCACAGCGTGAAGACATGCAGCATCCTATAAAGTCTTCTTGCCAAGCATCAAACGTCCCGAAGTCTCTCTGCAGCCGCATATAAGACAGTGAGTCCATTTTAATTTGACTGTGAAGATCGCTTATATTTGAGAAATATAGTTCGTGTAGATATATCGCATTTAAATTGTATGTCTCGTCAATTTTAAGCGATCTGAATGCAGAGCCATTGGAGTTGGCTGATTGAGGGTTAACACCGTCTAGCTCGGCTGAGATTCTGTTAAATTCTTTTATGTAATCTTTATAAAGCTGTATGTGGTTTTCTTTATTTGCTTCACTTAAGAACTCTGTTTTTAAATCAAACTTTTTTTCTTGTGAAACATATGCTTCGTTAACTTTCTGGTGATTATTGTCTAACCCCAAAGTCTCACCAATAATTTTCTTTATATCTTTATTTTTTATCGTCATTTTAACCTACATCAAAACCTTTTTTTAATTGATCTTTAGTCACTGTAAAAAAATTACCATTTCTAGAAATAATAACACGAGGATTTTTTGGATCAGACATGTCAACATCTTCTATCTTATACTTAATTCTTTCAGGCATTTTAGTAATAGTTGTATTAGGAACCAATAAAAAAATTGGATCTTTTTTTGAACCTGCAAAAACAGGAATTTGCTCGTTCAGGCTTACTTCAGGTAATCCTAATTTTTTTAAATACATTTTTCTTATATCGATTTTAGAAAAAGTTTTCAAAACAAACACTCACTAGTACACTCTTAAGTATTTTCTCTACATGTAAACTTTCTAACTTGAATGCCTGCAGTTTCAAGTATTTTTAATCCTGACGTATCTCGATACTGCTGATGATACACAACTTCATCGATTCCTGCATTAACCATTGCTTTGGCACACATCTTGCACGGTGATAAAGTTACGTACAAAACTTTTCTTTTAGGATTGTTGTAGTCCATTT
>MDSZ01006769.1_pt1 | contig 27107 bp, 28 predicted proteins | sample 811201 | NCBI WGS metagenome assembly MDSZ01 (sample SAMN05326647, study PRJNA326480) | marine metagenome | isolation source: seawater | place: Indian Ocean: North | collected 2010 | reverse complement strand
CTTTCCAATAATCAAATCTATTTTTATATTTACTTGATATAAATTTTCTAAATGGTTCATCATATGTTGACTCTGCATCTGCATAATGTGTCTGAAATTTTACAATATCTACCCCAGTACTTGAAAGTTTATTTACTATTTTTTTTATTTCTGAAATCGAACCAAAATGCGATTGTCCAATTTCTGCAATTATTAGTGGTTTACTTGTTTTATTTATTAAAGAATCATTAAATTTTCTCATTTTTTTTAGAACTTTATAACATATATAGTATAAATTATTCAAATATTATATAAACTTTTTTCAAAGCATGAACAATTTTCTCGTTTCCTTAAGAAGATATATTTTTTTAATTTTGTTAGAAATTTCTTTTTTAGTTTCAAAAATAAGTTTGGTATTTAATATTCCTTATCTAACCTATCTAAGTTGGCTTTTATCTTTAAGAAAGATTAAAACTAAAAATCAAGGTTCAAAAAAAATAAACGTTCTAATATTGGAAAAATCTTTTGGTGTTGATGACATAAAACAAATAGTAGAAAAAAAATTAGATCAAAATATAAGCTTTTATTTATTAAATAGGCGTCATACAAAAATTATTTATGAATATTTTCAAACTAAAGATAATTTTTTATACTTAAAATTTACTAATAAAGTTATTGATTTTTTTAAAAGAAAAAGAAAAATTAATCTAATTATAAGTTTTAATATTAACTACCTTGCTGAAAAAATTTTTCAAAAAATTGATAAAAAAATTGGAGTAAAATTTTTATTATGCCAAAAAGAAAGCTTACCAAGCAAATCCATGGAAAAAATTTATTTCGAGAAATTAAAAAAAGAAAAAAAATTTACAGGTGATTTAATTCTTGTTTATAATAAAATTTATAAAGAGTTATGCATAGAATCAAACTTCGCTGATGATAAAATTATAAATATTGTTGGTATGCCAAGAGCTGATGATTTATTTTATAAACAAAACAGCTCCAAATCTCATATAACTTTTTTTATGGTTAGAGGATCTGCAGGGTTATCTGGTGTTGATAAGAAATTTACATGGAATGATCTATCGGAAAAAATTTTAAACAAAACACTTGAATTTTCAGAAAAAAATAAAAATCAAATGATTTTGTTTAAAACAAAATTAATTAAAGATCCTGAAACTGATTATTTCCAACGAGTTATTACTAATAAAAAATTAAAAAATTGTAAAATTGTAAAAGGCGGCAATTCATACGAATTAATTTTAAATTCAAAATTTTTAATTTGTTTTCATTCAACATCAATTTTTGAAGGCTTGATAGCAAAAAAACCTATTCTAATTCCGTATTTTGATGAATATGCTGAACAACTTAAAGAATACATGTGTGATGTTTCAGGAACTAAGAATATTTTTCTAGCTAGAAACATTGATGAGTTTGAAGGCTATTTAAATTTATTATCCAATGAAGAGATTACTTATTCAGAAAATGAGAGAGATAATGATAAAAAACTTATAGAATTCAACATAGGTAATATAGATGGAAACTCCACAAAAAGACTTGTCAAATCAATCGAAAATTTATTTTCAAATTCTTAAGAGTTATTAAAAATTTTTCTAGCTTTTTTTAAATCTGCTAAATTATCGATATTAGATACCTCGTATTTTGTCTCTGAAAGAATTAAATTTTTTAAATATATTGTTTTAAATTTTAATAAATGCTTAACCGAAAATATATAAAAAACACCATTTCTAATATAAATTTCTGAGAGTGACTGTCTGTTAATAACATTTTTTCCAGATTTAGAGTTTAGTTTTATTAAACCCCTATCATTTAGTAAAATTTTTAAAGGATGATATTTTTTATCAATTTTTGTAACAGACCAAGCTCCAAATGCTTTTTTCTTTATAACTTTTTTTAAAGTATCTTTAAGATGTTCAATTTTTCTTGTCGGAGTTGTCGGAGGAAGGTAGATCAAATAATCAAAATGTAATTTTTTTTTTTTAAGTTCATTTAATGTGAATTTAATTAAAGGATAATCAGTAACATTATCTTTTGAAAGTCTCTTTGGTCTTAAAATATTCATAAATTTTAATTTTTTTCCTATTTTAAGAATTCTATGATTTTCAGAGTTTAAAATTTTTAAGTCTACTATTTTTAATTTGTCGATAAATTCTGAAGTGATTTCAATTAAAGTTTTGTTTTTAATTTTTTTCAAATTTTTTAATTTTATTCCTTTACTTCCTCCCCTAGCAGGCACTAAAGCAATAATTTTTTTTTTTAAGATCAAATCTGAATTTTTTTTGATATTTGTGTTAATTATATATGTTAGTTTAGCTTTGCAATCAATTGTTCAAATTTACTAAAATTAATTATTTTCTATAATAAAAATTTAATTGAGATATATTTCTTGCACTTAATGGCTTATCGTTTAGATAAAATACAGAAACATCATTTTTTGGCAAAAAATTAAATTGCCAATTTCGTTGAAAATTATTTTTTAAAAATTTTGCATTATGTAACCTTCCATCACAGACTATGATTGTTCCAGGATTATAATATGGCTCTAATTGTAATACATCAGACATCATTACAGGAAGAGATTTATTTTTATTATTAAAATTTCGAATTTTACTATTTATATTATCTGTTGATGGTCCATCTATATAAATAAAGTCTGGATTGCAGGTTGGAAGTTTTTTATACTGATTTACAATTTTCCCATCAAAAGTTGTCATCTCAATTTCTGATAAAAAAAAATTTACTTTTATTGTATTTTTATTTTTATTGTAGAAGTTAACAATTCTGTCTTTAGAAATCTTTAAATATTTTTTTTCTGTTTCTAGAATAAATAATTCAAAAATATTGTTTAATGGAAAATGTTTCACTTGATTGTAATGTTTTTTTTTAACTTCTGCTAATGCTATATTCATTACTATGCTTGACCATCCTGATCCAAATTCAAGAATGGTCAATCTTTTATTTATTTTAATAATCTGGTATAAAAAATATAAATCTTTTAAATTAGGCGGAATTAATTCTTTAAAATTTTTTTTTTTATTTAAAAGTTTAGAATTAAAAAAATCTAAACCTTTCTTTTTAAAAAAATTATAGATAAATCTTTCGCTTTTATTTATAGGTAATTTTATTTTATTGAACATTTTTTAAATAACATAATTTAATGATCTGTTTTAAAAATATTAACTATCAATATTTTATAGAATAACTAAATTTTATATTTTAAAATGAATTTAAAATTATTCAACAAAAAATTGACACTATTCACAATTACCAAATAATTCGTAATGCTTTTTAAAATATCTAGACTTGTTGGAAACTATAATCAAATATTTAAACTGTTTCTTTTAATTTTAATAGGGGCACTTGTCGAATTAATCAGTGTAGGAGCAATTTTGACTGCACTATTTATGATTGTTGAGACTCCTGATAATCAAATTTTAATTAATGTAAAAAATTTTATATCTGAAATTAATATATTAAATGATAAATCCTTTATCACAATCATACTTTTATTTTTAGCTGCAACTTTTATAATTAAATTTTTTTACCTAATGTTTTTGTCTTATTACCAGGCTATTTTTGGAAATAAAGTTAAGATAAATTTGTCTAAAACAATATTAAAAAAATACTTAACTGCGAATTATCAATTTCATATAAAAAATAATTCTGCTTTTTTAATTAGAAATATAGCTGGTGAAATAGAAGTATTTTATAAATCTGTTTTTGTACCTTTTCTAATAGTGGTAATGGAGCTTCTGATTGCAACTTCATTGGTTGTTTTTTTATTAATCTATAGTTTAGAAAGCACAATAATAATTATAATTACTTTAGTATTATTATTTTACCTGTATTTACTTATTTTTAAAAAAGTTTTTTTAAAATGGGGTAGAGAAAGACAATATCATGATGGAATGAAATTAAAATATCTATCTCAATCTTTACAATTTGCAAAATTAATTAAATTTATAAGAAAAGAGAATTTTTTTATAAAAAAATATTTAGACCATTTTTATCAAACAACAGAAATTAATAAAAAGTTTACAGTTATGTTATTATTTCCAAGATTATTTCTAGAACTATTTTTGGTCTTAAGTTTAATAACTGCCTCATTCTTTTTATTAAATAAAGGTATTCAGCTTTATAATTTATTTGAATTACTTTCGATTTATGTAGTCGCTGCGTACAGACTAATCCCTTCAGTTTCTAGATTATCACAAAGTTTTCAATCGATTGCTACAGGAAAACCAGCCTTAAATAAACTAATTGAAATTCTTGAATCAAAAATTTCAGTAGATCAAAATCGAGAAGAGACAGTTAAAAATTCTTTTAATGAGAAAATTGAGATTAAAGAATTATCTTTTTCGTATGATAATAATGAAAAAATATTTAAAAATTTTAATTTACAAATTAATAAAGGAGAATTTTTAGGAATTATTGGAGATAGTGGATCAGGAAAATCAACTTTGGTAGACATATTACTAGGAATTCTAAAGCCAGATGAGGGCAATATATATTTAGATAATAAAAAAATAGATAATGAAAAAGCGTTAAATCTAAAAATTGGATATGTACCACAAGACAGTTTTATTCTTGATGATACAATTACAAATAATGTTGCTTTTGGAGTAAAAAAAGAACTTATAGATTTTAAAAAATTAAATAATGCTCTAGAACTTTCAAAATTAAAAAATTTTGTAGATGATTTACCTGACGGTCTTAATACACAGTTAAGCGAAAAAGGCTCAAGGTTATCTGGTGGTCAACGTCAAAGAATTAGTTTAGCAAGATCACTGTATTTGGAACCTGAAATTTTGATTTTAGATGAGGCAACAAGTGGAGTTGATATTGATACAGAGCATCAAATTTTAAGTGATTTAAAAAGTCTGAAAAGTTTAAATACAATAATACTAATATCACATCGAAAAGAAAGCATGACTCATTGTGATAGAATTTTCGATTTAAAAAGTAAAAAAAAAAGTGAAGAGTCAATAAATTAGCAAATTTTAAGTAATGAAGAAAAATATCTATATACCAATTGAAATACTTTACCGTGAACTTAGTTCAAGGATTTATTTATCGTCTATAGCGAGTCAAGCGGGCTACAGAATTTACCTAGGAACAAAGTACGGGATTGACAATTTATTAAATCAAAAAATGAATAATAATAATAAAGAAGGTATTTTTTTTTATAAAAGTTCACTATTTTCTAATAAAAAATACATTGATAAAATTGAAAAAGTTTGTGAGCATTTTGTTGTATTAGATGAAGAACTCGGCCCAGCATTAAAATCACCTGAGTTTGCTATTAACAATAGATGTATTTTTGACTCAAGGATTAAATATTTTTTTGTTATTGGAGAGAATATAAAAAAAAAAATTTTAAATTACGATAGACGTTTTAAAAAAAATATTAAAGTTGTGGGTTGGCCTAAATTTGATGTATACAAAAAAAAAAAATTGAAAAAGATCATTTTGGAAAGTAAACAAATCAAAAAAAAATATGGAAATTTTTATTTATTTTCCTCTAATTTTGGGGTACTAAGCAAAAAAGGTCTAAAAGATAAACTATCTAAAATCAAAGATTTAAAACAGTTTAAAAATTTTGAACAAAAAAAAAAAGAATTGCAAGATAACTTAAAAGACTTTTTAAAACTAAAAAAAGATATTAAAAAATATTGTCTCAAAAAAAAAATTATCATTAGACCGCATCCTTCAGAATATTATCATGAGGATTGGTATAGCTTAAAAAGATTAAACAGCAAAATTGATGTAATTTACCAGGGAGAGTCTTTGCCTTGGATACTTGCTTCAGATGGATTAATACATAGAGGTTGCACAACTTCTTTAGACGCATATCTTTTGAATAAAGACATTTATTTTTGGAAAAGTGGTAGAAAAGTTAAACCATTAGAAAAAAATTTAACTTATGTTATTTCAAAAAAAATAAGTTCTCTTAAAAATTTAAATTTTTTTTTTAAAAATAGAATTAATAAAAAATTAATTAATACAATTCAACGCGAAATAAAAAATATTCATTCCAAAGATTCTGTCTATAAAATTATCGATGAATTAAATAAATTACATGTTACACCTGCAAAAAAAATTATCATAAAAAAGAAGAATAATTCAATTATAAATTTCACAAAAAAAAAATTAAAAGGTTTTTTAAAAAATAATTTATTATTAGAAACAAAATTAAATCAAAAAATGCCAGAAGGTTTTAATGTAGGTAAAATAAAAAAATCACTGGAGGATTTCTCTGGCAAAAGAAATTTTTCTTTAAATAAAATTAACAATCACCTAATAAAAATTGAAACAAAATAGAATGCTTAAATCAATAAAAAAAATTTACGAATCAGATCTAATTAATATTTTTAAAAAGTTAAATTTAGAAAATACCAAAAATATATTTATTGCAAGTGATTTAGGAAGCTTAGGAATTATAAAAAATAAAAATTTTACATTGAATTTTATTTTAAATTCAATAAAAAATTTAAATAATGAAATTAATATAGTAGTCCCAACATCATCTTTCCAAATCATTAATTCCAACAAAACTTTTGATTACACAAAAACACCAAGTTATAAAATGGGAGCATTTTCAGAATTTATTAGACTTCGTGATGGATCTGTACGATCAAAACATCCTATTTGGTCTCTAACTTGCCTGGGGCCAGACTCAAAAGAAATATTTAAAAATATTTCTAATCATGCTTATGATGAAAATTCTGCCTTTGCTAGACTTTATAAAAATGATTATTATTTTTTATCTTTAGGAAAACATCCGCGATTTATGCTTTCTATAGTCCATCATTTAGAAACTATGAATAAAGTTCCCTATAGATTTAAAAAAGGATTTAAAATCAAAATTAATGAGGAAAATAAATTCTTAGAAAAAGAGTTTTTTTTAGACGTTCTTAAAGACGAATACCGCCAAATACCTAGAGCAATGAATAAAAAGATATTTGATACATTTGAAAATGAGTTTGAGGTAAAGCACTTTAATATTGGAAGTGGATTAGTAAGTTTTTTTAGAGTCAAAGATTTTGAGATATCTACTAACAAACTAATGAAAAAAGATTTATACTGTTGGTTTAAATGAATAAAGAATTATATAATCTAATTCAAAACACAAGATCAACACTTCAATACCTAGATCTTTCTACAAATAAAAAAATTAATAGCATAATCAAATTAATAGAAATAAATATTTTAGAAAAAAATCTAAATTATAAATTAAGTGAAATGGCTGTAAAGGAAACAGGTTTCGGAAATATAAATGACAAAATGTATAAAAATTTTTATAAAACTAAAAATTTGTTAAAAGATATCTCCAAAATTAAAGTTAATGAACCTTTTTATAATAAAAAAAAGAAAATTTATGAAATTATAAAACCTATTGGATTAATTTGCGGTGTAACACCTAGTACAAATCCTGTAGCCACAGCTTTGAATTATATTATAAATTCAATTAAATGTAGAAATGCAATTATTATATGTCCAAATCCTAGATCTTACGAAGTAACAAATCTTTTAGTTTACAAAATTAAAAAAATTTTTAGAGAGAACAGTATTCCTGATGAAATTGTAAATATTGTTCCTAAGTCAGTACTAAGAAGTGAGGAATTAATTTCTATTTTTGATTCTTGTGATAAAAATATAGTTACAGGAAACAAAAATTTTATTAATAAAGTAAGAAAATCATCCAGGCCCTTTTTAACCTTCGGTGTAGGAAATGTTCCAGTTATAATAAATCACGACGCAAACTTATCTTATGCTATTAAATCTATTATTAAGTCTAAAACTTTTGATAATTCAACAAGTTGTTCAGCAGATAGTGTGCTCATTGTACATGAAAAGATATATAAAAAATTTTTGAAAAAATTATTATTAAACAAATGCTATGTATTAAAAAATAATGACAAAGAAAAGCTCAATAAAATTTATTTTACCAAAGGATTTGTAAATCCTAATATTATTGGTAAAGATGCAAAGTCGATCTTAAAGTTTATAGAAGTAAAAGAAAATAATAAAAAATTAATTATCTATGAAAAAAATAAATTTGATAAAAATCATTTCATTTTTAATGAAAAGATCATGCCAATAATTGGATTAATCAGTTTCAAATCTATAGATGATGCAAAAAAAATTAGTAAAAATATATTAGAAATCAATGGTTTAGGACATTCAGCAGGAATATATTCAAATAATAAAAAATTTATCCTTGAAATAAGTAAAGAATTAAATGTCTCGAGAATAATAGTAAATCAACCACACTCACAATCAGCTGGCGGTAGTTTAAATAATTCTTTAGATACGACCTTATCTCTTGGTTGTGGTACATGGGGAAACAGTTTAATTAATAATAATTTAAATTTTTTGGATTTTGCCAATAAAACAACTGTTTCTTTTAAAATAAAATAAATAATTTATGAGTTTAGAAAGATATTATAATTTAGCAAAAAAAAAATTATTTTTTCTTAATAGAAGTTTAACCGGAAAGGGAACCCTAAAGACTTTAAAAATTATTAAAAGAGAGTTTCCAAAGTTAAAAATAAAAAATTTTAAATCTAGCAGCAAAGTTTTTGATTGGAAAATTCCTCCTGAATGGAATGTCGAAGATGCCTATGTTTTAGATAAAAATAATAATAAAATTATTGATATAAAAAAAAATAACCTCCATTTAATTGGCTACTCAACTCCAATAAATAAAATTTTAAAAAAAAAGGAATTTATCAAACACTTACATTTTCTTAAAGAACAACCAAAAGCAATCCCTTATATAACTTCATATTATAAAAGAAGGTGGGGTTTTTGTATAACATACAATGATTTTAAAAAATTTCAAAAACAATACATTTCAAGCGATAGATTTAAAATTGTTATAAATTCAAGTTTGAATAGTAAAGGTTTAATGAATTATGGAGAACTAATTTTAAAAGGAGCATCCAGTAAAGAGATTTTAATTTCAACCTATATCTGTCACCCTTCTATGGCAAATAACGAACTTTCAGGACCAATTGTTGCGATGACTTTAATTAATTTCTTCTCCAAAAAAAAAATTAATAAAACTTTAAGATTTTTGTTTATACCTGAAACTATAGGTTCTATTGCATACATAAAAAATAATTTAGAAGTCTTGAAAAAAAATGTAATTGGTGGTTTCAATCTGTCCTGCATAGGTGATAATAAAAATCATTCCTGCATGCTCTCTAAATATGCAGACTCACCTTCGGATGAGGCAGTTATTGAAGCGTATAAGAAACTTAAAATTAAAAAATATAAAATTCATAGTTTTTTGGAAAGGGGCTCAGATGAAAGACAATATAATTCTCCGGGAGTGGATTTAAAAATTACATCAATATTTAGAACAAAATATGGAGAATTTCCTGAGTACCATACTTCTCTAGATAATTTTAACCTCGTGACACCAAAAGGAGTTAAAGGAGGATATAAAGTTGCGAAAAAAGCTTTAGAGATAATTGATGAGAGTATTTATCCAAAAAATAATATTTTGGGTGAACCTCAAATGAGTAAAAGAGGAATGTATCCAACTTTATCCAAAAAGAATTCCAAAACAATTGTCAGAAAGTATATGGATTTTTTGCAATATGCAGATGGTAAAAATTCTTTATTGAAAATTTCAAAGTATATTAAACTAGATATTAAAGAAGTAAAAAAAATTTATAAAATTCTTTTAAAAAAGAAATTATTAGTTTGCTAAATCTAAAATAGAAAATTTATAATTAAAATGAAAAAAAAAATTATTTGCATACTGCAAGCAAGAGTTGGTAGCAGCAGGTTACCAAGAAAAATATTATTAAAAGTTTTAAATAAAACTTTATTAGAACATCAATTAGCTAGATTAAAAAAATTAAAAGTAGATGAATTAATTGTTGCAACTACAAAAAAAAAAGAAGACAACCAAATATGTAAAATTTGTAGAAATCTGGGTGTAAAATTTTTTCGTGGAGAAACAAATAATGTTTTAAAACGTTTTTACGATTGTGTTAAAAAAATTAAACCAGATAGCATAATTAGAATTACAGCAGATTGTCCAATTATTGACACAAAATATATTGAAATATTGGTGAATAACTTCAAAAAAAGAAAAATTGATTATATGAGTAATGTAGATACTAATTATTTGCCAGATGGTTTCCACTCTGAAATATTTAAGTTTTCTGCTTTGGAGAAATCTTTTAAATTAGCAAAATCAAAATTTGATAAGCAACATGTAACTCCTTTTATATGGTCTAATCCTAAGCTATTTTCAATTTTTCAATTAAGAGGGAAAAGACCAAAATATTATACAAAACGTACAAGATTAACTTTAGATTATTTAGAAGACTATCTATTAATAAAAAAAATTATTGAAAATTTGTATAAAAAAAATAAGTTCTTTTCATTAAAAAGCATTTTACTTTTTTTGAAAAAAAATAAAAAATTACTAAACATAAACAAAAAATATCATGATTTACAAAATAAAAGATTTCATATTAGGAGAAGAAAATATATTAATACAATTAAATTATGAGGAGTATATTTGTTACAGGTAGCGGACAATGTGGAGAAACGTTTCTATATAATCTTTTTAAAAGAGAAAATATCATATCGGTAAAAGATGAGAGTAAAAATAGTTAAAGCAAATAAATATAAAAAAAATTCTGAAGATTTAAAAACTTTATCTAAATTTAAATCTAGTATTGAAAAAACTTATTACAAAGAAAATCTAAAATTTAAATATTAAAAATGATAAATTATGGAAAACAAACCTTAGATAAAAATGATATTTTAGAGGTTATAAAGGCATTAAAATCTGATTATTTAACTACAGGCCCCTATCAAGAAAATTTTGAAAAAAAATTATGCAATTATTTTGGGTCAAGGTATGCGACCGTTGTAAATAATGGTACATCCGCGTTAAATATAGTTGCAAAAACTTTACGATGGAAAAAAGGAGATGTTGTAGTTACCACACCAATCACTTTTTTGGCAACTGCAAATTGTATTTCTCAAACAAATGCAAGTGTAGCATTTGTAGATATTTCAGATGAAACATTAACAATTGACCCAAATAAGTTAGAGTTATTTGTCAAAAAAAACAAATCAAAAGTAAAAGCTGTGGTGGGAGTTGATTATGCTGGACACCCATGTGATTGGAAATCATTAAAATATTTGTCGACTAAATATAACTTTTTATTGATAAATGATGCTTGTCACTCAATGGGTTCGAAATATGAAAATGATTTACAATATGCTGTCAAATATGCTGATTTTGTAACTCAAAGTTTTCACCCTGTAAAAGCCATAACTACAGGAGAGGGAGGTTCAATTTTAACAAATAAAAAAGCATACGATGAAAAATTTAAACTATTAAGAAATCATTCGATGATAAAAAATAAAAATAAGCATTGGACATATAAAATTTTAGATGCTGGAAATAATTATAGAATTACCGATTTTCAGTGTGCTCTTGGTATATCACAAATTAAAAAATTAAATAAATTTATAAAATCTAGAAGAGAAATAGCAAATATATATAATAAAAACTTTAGAAATGATGAGAGATTTAAAATACCTCCTGAGAATAAACAAATTTATCATTCCTACCATTTATATCCACTTCAAATAAACTTTGAAAAATTTAAGTTTGATAAAGAATATTTAATCAAAAAACTTTTAAAATATGGAATTAGAGCACAAGTTCATTATATACCTTTATATCACCAACCATATTATAAAAAAAATGCAATATTTGACAAAAAGAGCCTCAACATATCTGAGAAATTTTATAAAAAACAGATTTCTTTACCAATATATCCTAGTTTAGAAAAGACAAGACTAAATTATATCATAAAGAAATTGTTATCTTTGAAATAATTATTTAATGTAAAGTTTATGACAAAAAAAAATTCATTTTTAATTACAGGTGGAACGGGTAGTTTTGGACAAGCATTTGTCAGAAAGTTAATTTCAAATAATAAAAAAATTTCTAGATTAATTATTTTTAGCAGGGACGAACTTAAGCAATTTGAAATGTCAAAAGAATTCCCAAAGAAAAAATATCCATTTATTAGATTTTTTTTAGGGGATGTTAGGGATATTAACCGTTTATATGCAGCGACAGAGAATATAGAAAATATTATTCATGCAGCTGCTCTAAAACAGGTGCCAACAACAGAATATAATCCATTTGAAGCAATTAAAACTAATATATTAGGTGCAAATAATTTAATAGAAGCATCTTTAAAAAATAATGTTAAAAATGTAATAGCTTTGTCAACAGATAAAGCTTGCTCACCAATTAATCTTTATGGAGCAACAAAATTATGCTCAGATAAATTATTCATTTCTGCAAATAACATTAAGGGAAACAGAAATATTAAATTTTCTGTTGTCCGTTATGGTAATGTGCTTGGAAGCAGAGGTTCGGTTGTACCTTTTTTTCTCAATAAAAAATTTAGTGGTGTACTTCCAATTACAGATAAAAATATGACAAGATTTAATATTACTCTGGAATATGCTGTAAATGTTGTTTTATGGTCTTTAAAAAATCTTAAAGGAGGAGAATTGTTAGTTCCAAAATTACCAAGTTATAGGATCTTAGACCTTGCAAAAGCAATAGATCCAAAATGTAAAATATCAATAGTTGGCATTAGACCAGGTGAAAAAATACATGAAGAAATGATTTCATCAAGTGACAGCCAAAATACAATAGAATTAAAAAACTTCTTCTTAATTTTGCCAAATTTAGATAAAAAAATCTTCTCTCAATATAAAAAAAAATTTAATGCAAAAAAAGTCGAAAAAAACTTTGTTTATAGCAGCAATGTAAATAATAAGTTTTTAAATGTTAATGAATTAAAGAAAATGATTATCAAGCTATCAGTTAAATGAAAAAAAATTATTTGAAATATATAAACAAAATAGAAAAGAATAGAAAAAGAAATAATATAAACTGGATGAATATCTTAAGAATTGCAATGGAAAATGCTCCAAATAAGACAAAAAAATTACTAGATAACATTAATAAAATAGATAATAAAATTTCTAAAGATGTTAAATCTATACTAAAAAGCAAATAAAAATAATGCCAATCAGGCTTTTAAAAGCAAAAAAAAAACATATTTTTTTAACTTATCAGTGGGCAAATGAAAAAATAACATTAAAAAATTCTATAATAGGAAAAAAAATATCTTTAAAAGAACATACAATTTGGTTTAGAAAGTATTTGAAAGCAAAAAATAATATTATGAAAATAATTTATTTAAATAAAAATCCAATTGGTTTAATTAGATTAGATAAAAATTACGGAAGTTTTTATATTAGCTATTTAATTGATAAAAATTTTAGGGGCAAGGGACGTGCTTATAATGCTTTATATAAGTTTATTAAAAAAATCCAAAATATGAAAAAAATTAAGAAAATTTTTGCGCTGGTAAAAAAAAACAATATACCTTCAATAAAAATATTTAATAAACTCAATTTTATTTTAATCGCCAAAAAAAAGAGCTTTTTTAAATATAGCTATAAAATATGAACATTGGAAAAGTAAAGATAAACATAAATACCGTCCCTGCTCTTATTACAGAAATATCAGGAAATCATGGAGGTAAATTAGCAAATGCAATAAAACTTGTAAAAACGGCAGCTCAAAATGGAGCAGATCTCATCAAACTACAAACATATGAAGGTAAAAATTTAACACTAAACTCAGAAAATCGTGGATTTATCATTAATAATAAAAAAAGCTTATGGAAAAAAAATAAACTTTATGATTTATACAAAAAAGGTGAAACAAAAAAAGAATGGCATTATAAAATATTTAAAGAAGCAAAAAAATATAATGTTGAGTGTTTTACATCAATCTTTGATGCTGATGATATCAATTTTTTAGAAAAATTAAAAGTTCCAGCTTATAAAATTGCATCTTTCGAGTGCTTACATTTTCCATTGATAGAAAGAGTAATAAAGACAAAAAAACCAATAATAATTTCTACTGGTTTAAGTACAAAAGAAGAGGTTAACAATTTAGTAAAATTTTTAAAAAAAAATAATTGCAAAAAATACATTTTATTAAAATGTACTAGTTCATATCCCGCGTCATCAAAAGATTTAAATTTATCTACAATATCAGATATGAGAAAAAAATATAAATGTGAAGTTGGTTACTCAGATCATTCAATTGGATCAAATGCTGCAATAGGTGCGGTTCATAATGGTGCTACAGTTATTGAAAAGCATATATGTCTAAATAAAAATATAGGAATTGACTCAAAATTTTCTTTGGAAATTAAAAATTTAAAATTTTTTAAAAATCAGATAATCGACGCATTTTATGCCAAAGGTAAAATTTTTTATGGTGCAACTAAGAATGAAATGCCAAATTTACAATTTAGGAGATCGATATACTCCAGTAAAAATATTAAAAAAGGAGAAAAATTTAGTAAATCAAATATAAAAATAATTAGACCAAGCTATGGGCTTGAACCAAAATATTATAATTTTTTATTAGGGAAAAAGTCTTTATCTAATATCAAGTTTGCACATCCAATCAAAATGAAAAATGTTAAAAAATAATATTAAAAATATTAAACCCTGTATAATTGGTCTGGGCTACGTTGGCCTTCCTTTATTATTAAAATTATCAAAAAAATTTAAAACTTTTGGATATGACATAAGTAAAAAAAGAATTTTAGATCTTAAAAAAGGTAATGATATTTTTAATGAGGTAAGTAAAAAAAATTTAAAAAAAAACAAAATATTTTTGACATCAAATATAAAAAAAATAAATAAATGTAACCTCTTTATAGTAACTGTTCCAACACCAATAAAAAAAGATAAGAGACCAGACCTAAGTCACATTGAAGATGTATGTGATAAATTATCAAAGATAGTAAAATTAGGTGATATAATTGTATTTGAGTCCACTGTCTACCCTGGTCTTACAGAAAATTTGTGTATTCCAAAAATTGAAAAAAATAGTCTATTAAAAAATGGACAAGATTTTTTCGTAGGATATAGCCCAGAAAGAGTTAATCCTGGAGATAAAAAACATACATTACAAAATATTAATAAAATTTTAGCGTATCCCCATTTATTTAAAAAAACTGAATTAATTAAACTATATTCTAATCTTGGAAAAAAAATAATTTTCACAAAAAATATTAAAGAGGCAGAAACAGCAAAAGTAATCGAAAATATTCAGCGTGATGTTAATATTGGATTAATAAATGAAATATATCTGGCCTGTGAGGCGCTAAAAGTAAATTATAAAAGTGTATTTAGATTAGCATCTACGAAATGGAATTTTTTAAAATTTCAACCAGGTTTAGTGGGTGGACACTGTCTACCTGTTGATCCTTATTATTTTACAGATATTTGCAAAAAAAATAATTTTTTAACCAAAATAACTTTGGCAGGCAGGGATATTAATGACTCTATGTCTTTTAATGTTCAAAAAAAAATTGAAAAATTATTAAATAATAAAAAAACAAATAAAAATTTTAAAATATTAATTTGTGGACTTTCATATAAAAAAAATGTTGCAGATTTAAGAAACTCTCTGCCTTTAGACATTTTCAATAAATTAAAAAACAAATATAAAAACATCCAAGGTTATGACCCAATTATTAATCCAAATGAGTCAAAAAGATACAATATGATCAAACCATCTAATGATATTTCTAATTTTGATATTTATATAATATTAACACCTCATAGTATTTTAATGAAAAAAATTGAAAAATTAAAAAATAAGCAGATTGTTAGTTTTTTTGATTAATATTTTTTAAAATTATCAAATGGAAGTTTTTTATATTGCAGATACAACGCTAAATAATAAAAGCGCATATAGTCAACATGTAATTAAAATGTGTGATGCATTTGGGCAAAATATGAGCAAAACTACTCTTATTATCCCAAATGAAAAAAAAAATATTAATTTTAGTAAGTTAAAAAAAAATTTTTTATTAAATAGCAGCAAAGAAATCAATATTAAGTCTATTCTTAATTATAAAATATCTAATTTTATTGATAGAATCACATTTGGTTTTAAAGCTTCAAGATTTCTAAAAGATAAAAAGGATGCTTTAATTATTACTAGAAGTTTATACGCAAGTATATTTTTATCATTGATAAAAACTAAACATTTCTTAGAAATACATACAGAACAAAAATCACTTACAAAATTTCTTTTGATAAATTTAAATTTTATTAATTCAAAAAGTATTATTAAATTAATTTTTATTTCAAAATCTCTTCGAAAATTATTTAAAGTAAAAGAAAAAAAAACAATTATTTTACATGATGGAACTGATCCCAAAATTTTAAAAGAAAAAATAAAATTAAAAAAATTAAAAACGCAACTTACATTGGAAGTTTTTATAAAGGAAGAGGTATTGAACTGATATTAAAACTTGCAAACAGATTTAAAAAAATTAACTTTTATCTTTACGGAAAAAATAACTTGAAAATTAAAAAAATAAAAAATATTAAAATTTTTAATCATATAAATTATTCGGAAGTTCCAAAAGTTTTATCAAATTCAGATTTATTGCTAATGCCTTATTCAAATAACGTTGAAATTAATGCAAATAATTTAAATACAGCTAACTATTGCTCTCCATTAAAAATGTTTGATTATTTAGCCTCTGGGAAAATAATAATCTCATCAAAACTAGATGGCATTTCTGAGGTTTTAAAACATAATTATAATTCTATTATGGTAAAGAATTATCAATTTAAAGATTGGGAAAAGATCATAGAAGATGTATTAAAAAATAAATTTAAAATTAAACAAATTTGTGAAAATTCTTTATTCACTGCTAAAAAATATAGTTGGAAAAATAGAGCTAATAAAATATTAAAAGAGTATAAAAAATTTAATTCAAAAAAATGAAAATTCTTATAACTGGATCAGCAGGTTTTATTGGTTTTAATCTTGCTAAAAATTTAATTAAAAATAAAAAATACATTGTAATCGGAATTGATAATTTTGATGAATATTATGATGTTGGTTTAAAAATAAGAAGAAACAAAATTTTACTTAAAAGTAAAAATTACAAATTCTACAAAATAAATATTCTGGATAAAAATAAATTAGAAAACCTATTTAAAAAACATAAGTTTGATTTTGTTTTTAATCTCGCCGCTCAAGCAGGAGTAAGGTACTCAATTTCTTTCCCTAGAAAATATATAGACAGTAATTATCTTGGATTTTTCAATGTTATAGAATGTGTGAGAAAATATAATATAAAAAGATTATTTTATGCCTCTTCTAGTTCTGTATATGGTGATAGTAAAAATTTTCCATTGAAAGAAACTGAAAATATAAATCCAAAAAATATTTATGCTTTATCAAAAAAATCAAACGAAGAAATAAGTTTAGTTTATAGCAATTATTACAACACAAGGTGTGTAGGACTAAGGTTTTTTACTGTGTACGGTGAATGGGGAAGGCCAGATATGATGATGATGAAATTTATTGACAGTTTCTACAAAAAAAAAATCTTCAAACTCTACAATTTTGGGAGACATACAAGAGATTTCACCTACATAGATGATGTAACAGAAATTTTAATTAGGTTACTAACAAATAATTCTAAAATTAAAAAAAATGATATATTTAATATATGCTCAAACAAACCTCAAAAACTTGAGGAAATAATAAGGTTTATGAAACAAATTAATATTAAACCTAAAATAAAAAAAATATCTCTTCAGCGTGCCGACATAATTAAAACACATGGAGATAATAAGAAGGTATTAAAAATTACAAAATATAAAAATTTTAAAAACTTTAAATTTGGATTAGAAAGAACAATTAATTGGTACAAAAATTTTATGATTTGATAAACTTGAGAAGATTTTTATTTATCAAATTATTTAGATGGTTTTCATGATTAATGCGAATTGGATATATATTTAATTCTTCGATCCCATCAAGTAATCCGGGAAGTCTTCAGGTTATAAAAACTTGTGAAGGACTAATCAAACATAATAACAATGTTGAATTAATAACACCCAATACCGGACAAAATATTCCTATAAAAAAATTTTATAATCTTAAAAAAATTCCAAAGATAAATAAAATTAAATTTTTTAAAAAATTTCCATTAGGTTTAAATTATTATTTATTTTCAATTTTTTCAGTAGCTTATGCAAAAAGATTAAAATTTGATTTGATTATAACTAGAAATTTTTTTACTCTTTTCTTATTAACATTGTTTAAACAAAAATCTATAATAGAAATCCACCACGATTTATCTATCGAAAGCCGAATTGTGCGTTTTTTATTTTATAAGTTTGATATTTTAAATAATAAAAATATTATCAAAATAGTTGCAATTACTAATAATGTAAAAAAATTTTTAATTAATGATTTTAAAATTAATCCTAACAAAATTGAAATAATACCAAGTGCAACAGATTTACATTTTGATTATAATAATTTAAAAATCAAAAAAAATTTTAACATTGGATATTTTGGTAGTCTAGAAAGTGGAAAAGGTGCTGATTTTGTCTGTAAATTATCAAAGTTAGATTTTAATAATAATTATTATATTTTTGGTGGATCAGCTGAAAAAGTAAATATTTTAAAAAAAAATTACCAAAATTTTAATTTAACAATTAATAGTTATAAGCCTTACAGCCAACTTGAAAAAATTATATCAAAAATGGATGTACTTTTAATACCTTCTGATAAAAAATTAATAAAAGCAACCGGAGGAGTTGGGAACTTAACTAAATTCACTTCGCCTTTAAAGCTCTTTGATTACTTAGCCTCTGGAAAACTTATTATTTCAACTAATTTAAATGTTATGAGAGAAATAATTAAAAACAATCTAAATTGTATAATGATTAATAACCTTAGTTTATTAAAATGGTATAAACAAATTAATTCAATTTCAAAAAATATTAACCATATAAATGTTATAAAAAAAAATGCATATAACTTATCAAAAAAATATACTTATTATAAAAGAGCTGAATCAATTTTAAGTAACATAAATAAAAATAAATAATTTAATAAACAAACTATGAAAAAAATATTTTATTGGTCTCCATGTCTCAATAGAGTTGGAACAACTTTTTCAACAATGAATTCTGCAATATCAATTAAAAAGTATTCAAACAATTACTTTGAACCTATAATAATAAATTCGTGTGGAGAGTGGGATGCTTACCAAGAAGATTTTAAAGATGAAAGTATTGAAATTTTAAACTTAAGTAAATTTAGCTACTTTAAGTATTTACCAAAAAAAGGATTTATAGGTAGTAGATTTTCATATTTAATTATTTTTATAATTTCATTCATTCCACTATTAAAATTGTTAAGTAAAAATAAGGAAGATATTATTATTGCACACCTTGTTACATCACTGCCATTGAGTTTAATTAAAATTTTCAATATAAAAATTAAATTAATTTTAAGAATCTCAGGATATCCTAAATTAAATTTTATTAGATATTGGTTTTGGAAATTTTGTAGTAATAAAATAACACTTATAACGTGCCCTAGTAACGCAACACTTTTAAAATTAATTTCATTAAATTTATTTAAAAAAGACAAATTATTTTATTTACAAGATGCAATATTGAGTACAAGAAAGTTTAATAAACAAAAAAAAATAAATATAGACAAAAGTAAGTATATCCTTGCAGTTGGTAGACTTACAAAACAAAAAAATTATATCTACTTGCTTAAGGAATATGAAAAATTTCTCAAGATAAATGAAAAATATAAGTTGATAATCTTAGGAGATGGGGAAGAGAAAAAAAAATTGGAAGAGTTTTGCAAACTTAAAAATATTACAAACATGGTAGAGTTCAAGGGACAAGTTGATAACGTTTATGATTTTATGAAAAGTGCAGAAATCTTCGTGCTTACTTCTTTATGGGAAGACCCAGGATTTGTAATTATTGAAGCAGGCTTTTGTAATTTATTTGTAATTTCAAGTGACTGTCCAAATGGACCAAAAGAGTTTTTAAAAGATAATGATGCAGGTATTTTATTTAAAAGTAATACAAAAAATAGTTTGCTCAATTCTCTAATTGAATTTGAAAGAATGAGTGAGCTTGAAAAAATGAAAAGAAAAATCTTCTTAAAAAAAACATCTAAAAAATATTCGATTTTTCAGCATTATAAAGTTTTAAAAGACATATTAATTAATTTAGACTAATTATTAATTTACAATAAAGTGCAAATATTTTTCTAAATTTTTCTTTTTTTCGAATCTATTAAGATTTTTAATTCCTAACTTTAACATTTGGTTACATTTTTTTTTATTATTCAAATAATATAATATTTTTTTATATAATTGAATATGATCGCCTACTTTAAATAAAAGCCCACCTTTACCATTTAGAAGAATTTCTTTTGGTCCAGTTCGACAATTGCTTGAAATAATCATTTTCTTAAGCACCAATGCTTCAAGAAGTACGTTTGGTAAGCCTTCATACTTTGAAGATAAGATGAACAAATCTGTTTCTCTTATAAGTGGGTAAGGATTGTTTAAAAAATTAAGTATACTTACATGTTTTTCTAAATTATTTTCTTTGATGAAGTTTAATAAATTATTTTTTTCAATACCTTTCCCAACAATTATGGCTTCAAATTTAATTTTATCTTTTAAATAATAAAGAGATTTAAGAAGTGTAATCTGATCTTTTTGTTCAGTGAATCTTCCAATATTCAGAATTCGTAATTTATTCTTAGATTTAAAAAAGTTCCTATATTTTACTTTTGACTTTTTATAAATCTCATCTTTATCTAAAGGATTATAGATACAATTTGCATTTACATTAAATTCATTTTTAAGATCTTTTTTAAATTCTATAGAATTAACAATAGTTTTATCCGCTTTTCTTAAAAAATATTTAAAGATAATTTTTTTTATCGAATTTTTTGACCATCCAATCGGCGCAGAGTTTGATCTACTAATAATTCGAACAGAAAAAATTTTACATATTATAATACAGTATAAATTTGCTTGGAAAGAAAATACAGTTACATTTTTATCTAATAAAATTTCTTTTATAAGCATTATTAAAGCCAAAAAATATTTTACACGTCTTCCAAATTTATCCCAACTTTCTGAATTTGGTGAAATAAATCTAATTGGTTTTTTAAATCTGTGTTTATATTTTCTTGAGATAGTTATTAACGATAATTTTTTAACTTTTGTTGCAAGATAATTACTTATAATAAATAGGTTTTTTTCAACGCCTCCCCCCTCGATAGATGGCATAAATATTATTACTTTTTTTTTCATTTAATGTTTATTATCAAAATTAGAGAACTATTAAATTTGTATAACATTTAAATTAGATTAATATAATTAATTATTATGAAGACAAGACTATTTTTTTTAAAATACTTAAAATCTTAATTAAATGAATATTTGTATCAAATTTTTAAAATGAGTTTAGTAAGCATTGTAATACCATACTATAAAAAAAAAAATTATATAAACAAAACTATAAAATCTGCTTTAAATCAAAGTTATAAAAAAACAGAGATAATTATTGTATATGATGATGATGATAAAGAAGAACTTGAATTTTTAAAACAAAATTACAAAAAAATAAATAAAATAAAAATAATAGTAAATAAAAAAAATCTTGGAGCTGGATTGTCAAGAAATAATGGAATTAAAAACTCTAAAGGAAAATACATTGCCTTTCTTGATGCTGATGACTTGTGGAAAAAAAATAAATTAATTAACCAAATTAAATTTATGAAAAAAAATAAAGCCTTAATTTCACATACATCTTACAATACGCTTGATTTAAGAGGAAAAGTTGTAGGAAAAAGGATTGCAAGGAATTTTTATCATGTAAATGATTTGTTAAAATCATGTGATATAGGTTTATCTACAGTGATTATAGATAAAAAAGTATATGGACGAGATTGTAATTTTTCAAATTTTAAGACAAAAGAAGATTTTATTTTTTGGCTTAAGTTACTTAATAAAGGTTATTTTATATATGGACTTGATCAAAATTTAGCATCATGGAAAGAAACAGAAAATTCTTTATCCTCTTCTATTATTCAGAAGTTAGCAGATGGCTATAAAGTTTATTTTTCATACATGAAATTTAATTTTTTAAAATCGTTTCTTTATTTAATTTATTTGAGTTTAAACTTTATCAAAAAAGACTACCTAAAATGGAACTGATTTTTTTTATAATATTTTTAATCTTAATTTACCCGATAAACCAATTAATTAAAAAATCTAATTTTTTACCTAGCCAAACTGGCGAAACCCATCAAAACTTTTTAGGAAAAAAAAATGTACCTCTGAGTGGTGGATTGTTCATTGTAATTTTTATAACATATTTAACTCTTGAAAATTTTTATTTATGTTTATTTTTTATTGTTTTTTATTTGTTAGGAATTTCTTCAGATAAAAAATACATAATTTCACCAAAGGTAAGATTTATTCTGCAAATGTTTTTTGTATTATTATTTGTTAATTTATTTGAAATAAGAGTCTTTGATTTAAGAAATGATTATCTTTCATCTTTATTAGAAAATCATATTATATCAATCGTATTTGTAGTTTTATGTTTTTTAGTTTTAATTAATGGATCAAATTTTATAGATGGATTAAATGGACTTCAAATTGGATACTATTTAATTATTATTGTAATTTTACTTAAAAATGAATTTATAAACTTTGTCAATTTTAGTGATACAGGGGTTATATATTTAACTATAATTCTGTCTTATCTATTAATTTTAAATTTAAATGAAAAATTATTTTTAGGAGATAGTGGATCTTATATATTAAGTTTATTTACAGGATATTTTTTAATTCTTGTTTATAATAATAATCAAAATATTTCACCTTTTTTTATAGCGTTATTGCTTTGGTATCCGTGTTTTGAAAATCTGTTTTCAATTGTAAGAAAGTTTACTTTTAATAAATCGCCTTTAAAACCTGATAACAAGCACCTTCACCAACTTATTTATATGTATTTAAAAATAAAATTTAAGTTAAAAAAAAATTTAGCAAATAATATTTCGAGTATAACGATTAATACTTTTAACCTTATTTTCATTTATCTTGCTAGCTTAAACTATAAACACACATTTATACAGCTTTTCATGATTTTATTGTTTAGTTTAATCTATATATATTTTTATTTAAGAATATTAAAAAAAATTTCTAAAAGATTATAAATTAAAAAAGAGAGCTATCATTCCACTTAAAATCAAAAGGCCGTCTTTGAAAGCGTTTACCTTTTTTTGTCCACCTATTCTCGATCTCTCGTGCGATTTTGAAGTGATTAATTTAAATTTTTTTTTATTAGCCTTTATGGGTAATTCAATACAAAATCTGAAATCAAGATATTTTAATTTAAGTTGCTTGGCTTTTTTCGTTTTTCCAAGAACATAGGTATATAATATATCTGTAAGTCTTAGTCCAAAAAAAATTTTTCCAAGCAGGGTAAATAAAAAATTTCCAATTAAAGTAATTATTGTATCATCATCACTACCACAATTTTTTTCATATCTTGTGGAAAATACAAAGTCAGCATTTTTTGTTTTAATTTTTTTTAACATTATTTTTATTTCATTTGGATTAAACGAACCATCAGCATTAAATATGCAGAAAAATTTAGTTTTTACTGATTCTATTCCTTCTATGAGCGCTCCACCATAGCCCTCATTTTTTTGAAATATGATTTTACATTTATATTTCTTTATACTGTTTAATGTTAATAAATCTTTTTTTTCTAGAATTATATTTTTATTTATATTAAATTTTTTAAGTTCATCCAATACTTTAGGTAACGACTCACTCTCATTTTTTGCTGGTATAATTAACGTAATTTCAGAGTACATAAGATTTTAAATTATTTATTATTAGAAAAAAAAGAAAATAAATAAAAATAAATATATTATTTTTAAATTTTTCTAAATTTTTAAAGTTTATTTCTATATTAAATAATAAAAAAAATAAAATTAATAAAAGTGGATCATAGTATTTATGATAAACTGTTATCTGTGGATTGCTCAATATTAAAATTATTATCAATATAAAGTTGTTAAATTTAAAATTTAACAAAGTTAAAATACATATTAATGAGATTAAAACAATTGTATAAAATAGATAGCTGCTATCTAGGAAAACATAAAATAATTTAAAAAAAAATCCACCCCCTGTATATTCGTTTTTGTAGTCAAAATAATTAATACACATATAAAGTATTACAAATGATACAATTGTATTTAAGACTAAATTTTTATTTAGATTTAACTTAAAAATATTTAATACAAAAAATGGTATTAAGTAAAAAAATACAATAGAAGATATTAACAAAATATTATTTGGAATATTTCCAAGAAAAAAAATTGATTTTGAGTTCTGGTTTAAGACTGCTGCATTACTTAAAAAGTTATTATCTAAAAAAAATAAATAAAAGAATGCTGGCGAACTTAAAATTATATTTATGAAAATAATCAATAAAATTATTTTTAAATTCTGTTTATAGTAATTAAGGAAGTTTAAAAAATAAAATATTGCAAATAAAGAAAAATTTGGACTAACATATGCTGATAATGAGAGAAAAATAATATTTTTTATACAATTAATAAATTTTCTTTTTTCTTGAAATTTTAAATATTGATAAATGCTTATTGTAAATAAAGTTAAACCTAGCAATCTACTATCAGGCCATATAGACAAAGTTCTAAATGTTGGAGAAATAAATAATAAACTTACTAAAAAAAAAGTAATGTTTTTATTTTTTATTACTAGATTGAGAGATTTGTAAAAATATATTGGAAGAATTAAACATATATTTAGATGTATAAATCTTATCAAAAAATCATTAAGCTTAATCCTCTCAAAAAATGACAAAAAAATTGTTAAAATAGGTGAGTGACGAGTATTATATTTTTCATAATTAAAAAATGTCTCATAAAAGTTATTACTAAAGTCTAGTGAAATATTTTTATGATTTATATAATCTTTAATTGCACCACCGGTTGAATTTTCTCCTAATAAAAAACTAACAATTAATGATATATATAATAAGATATAAAATAAGCGCCAATTGCTACTATAATTATTTGTTAGTGAGTCTAATTTCATTAAATGTATTTTTTATTATTATTTCCATATTTTAAGAAAAAATTGAAACTTATAAAGAAAATGTATATCAGAATAATATCAGAACATAAATAAATGCTTTGGTAAAATATTATTTTTTATAAATTTATAAAATTTTAAAAAGATCTAAACATTTAAAATGTTTAATGAAAAAATTTAATATAAAAATATGGCAATTAATAAAAAACTCAACGTTTCAATAATAGTTGTAAATTATAATAACTCAAAATATTTGACCAGATGTTTAGATTCATTGATAAAACAAACTTATAAAAATTTTGAAATAATATTAGTAGACGATCAATCAATTGACAATTCTGTTAATATTGCAAAAAAATTCTTTATTAGAACTAAATTTAAAAAATTTAAATTAATAATAAACAAAAAAAAAACAAAATTTGGAAGTTATAATCAGATGAATTGTATTATGGCTGGCTTAAATTTGTCAAAAGGAAATTTAATTTTATTCTTAGATAGTGATGATTTTTTTAAAAAATCAAAGGTAATTGAGGTTATAAATTTTTTTAAAAAAAATAATAAAACAAAGATTACTTTTGATCTTGCATATAAATTTTTTTCAAGAAAAAAAAAAGTAAAATTTAAAATCAGCAAAAGAAATAAAAATATTATTCCTTGGCCATCCTTTCCTTCACAAAGTACTATTGCAATAAAAAAAGATTATTTAAAAAAAATATTTAAAAAAATAATTATAAATAAATATCCAGATATATGGCTAGACTTTAGGATTCTATCAAAATCATATTATGATTTTGGAGATCTAAAATATCTAAATAAATATTTAACATATTATCAGCAGCATCCCCAGAGCGAGTCTCATAAATTTAAAAAATATTCAAAAAATTGGTGGAAGCGCAGAAGGGAAGCTCATGAGTTTGTAAAAAAACAAGTATACAGGGATCAAAAAAAAATATTTTCATTAGATTACTATTTAACAGATTTAGTAAATAAGTTTTTATAAAAATGAAAAAAAAAATTATAATAATTGGAAAAAAAAGTTTTTTAGCTAAAAATTTATTTGTTTATCTTAAAAATAAAACTGAAGTAAATCATTTATCTTTTGAAAAATTTAAAAAATATATTAATTTGGATGAAATTGATTATGTTATTAATTGTTCATCTACATTTGAATATATAAATAATAAATATAATACAAAATATGATTACGATTATCAAATTTCAAAAAAAATTTATAAATTTAAAAAATGTAAATTAGTTTATCTGAGTAGTAGGAAAATTTATAAACCTAATAATAATATTAAAGAATATGGAGAGATTTTACCAAAAGAAAATTATTCAAAAAATAAATACATAACAGAGAAAAAAATTCTTAATACATTAAAAAATAGAGCATTAATATTAAGAATTTCAAATATAATTGGTTTAGATGAAAATAAAAGAAATAGAAAACTTCATAGAACATTTATAGATGTGTTTATAAAAAATATAAAAAAAAATATTATATTTAATAATAAAAATATTTATAAAGATTTTTTACCTATCAATATTTTTGTTAAAATAGTCTTTTTATTAATTAAAAAAAATAAATTTGGAATATTTAATGTCTCAATGGGAAAAAAGGTATTTCTAAATGAACTTGTGGGATGGTTAAATCACTATAATACCAATAAAACCATTATTATAGATGTCCCAAAAATAAATTCTAGACAATTTAATAAAGATATCTTTTACTTGAATAACAATAAACTTTTAAAAACTATCAATATTAAATTTGATTTAAATGACTTGAAAAAAGAGTGTTTAAGAATTAGTAAAAAAATATTTTATGGCAAAAAAAAATAAAAAAGCTTTAATTTTTGGAATAACAGGACAGGATGGGTCCTATTTAACTGAACTTTTACTAAAGAAAAATTATGAAGTTCATGGAGTTATTAGACGATCATCATCATTTAATACAACAAGATTAAATCATATATACCAAGATCCGCATATTAAAAATCGAAAACT
>MDSZ01145366.1_pt1 | contig 27110 bp, 27 predicted proteins | sample 811201 | NCBI WGS metagenome assembly MDSZ01 (sample SAMN05326647, study PRJNA326480) | marine metagenome | isolation source: seawater | place: Indian Ocean: North | collected 2010 | reverse complement strand
CACGTTGATAGGCTGGATGTGGAAGCGCAGTAATGCGTGCAGCTGACCAGTACTAATAGCTCAATTGGCTTGATTTATGCACTGAAAAAAATTTTATAAGTTGTTATAGTAAAAATCTATAATAAATTGATATATGATTAATCAAAATCTCAAAGTAACAAAAGAAAGTTCACCTTTCCCATATGTTAAAATTCAAGATTTTTTAGAGGACAAATTTTTTAAGGAATTAGAATTAAATTTTCCGAAATCCGAGGAATTTACTCCAAACGATAGAACAGTCAAGAGAATGGATTTTGACACATCCTATGGAGATAATTTATATAATAATCTTATCCTTAAAAATGAATGCTATAAAAAGTTTCATGATTATATTTATAGCAAAAAGTTCATCAATTTTTTCTTAAATATTTTTAAAAAAGAAATTGAAAAAGAGACCCAAAATGGGGAATTTTTAGAGGATATAGATAGTATGCTATTAAAACCTTCACCTCACGAGGTTGGAGGAGTTAAAGGAAAAAATCAATTAAATAATATTGACGAAAAGTTTGTATATCCTCGTCTAGATATAGGATTAGGAGTTGAGGGTTATGGAAAAAATAACGGTGGAGGAGGAATACATATAGACAATCCTCAAAGAATTATTTCATTACTTTTTTATCTAGGAGGCTATGATCATATTGAGGGTGGTGATCACAGAATTTGGAAAATGAACAAAAACAAAGATGATTTAGAAGTTTATGAGACAATTAAACCAAAAAAAAATCTTTTAATTGCAGGCTTGCAAAATAATTTTGCATTTCACGATGTGAAACCAGTCCAGAAGATTAATGGATCAAGAAATGCATTTTATATGGCAGTATCAAGTTCTGTGCCTGTTTGGAAGAATGTTAAAAATGATAATTTTAATATTAAATACAATAAAAACCGAGTAAAATTAAATTTTATCCAAAAATTGAGAAAAAAATTTCTTTAAAATAAATTATCTATTTTTTATGAAAAAATATAACCTCTTCAATAAAATCTTTTCTGAAGTTAATCAGCTCAGATATTATATTTATGAAAAAATTCTATTAGGCATTAATAGAAAATATTTGAAAAATATTCTATTAAAAAAATACCCTCAGATTGATATAATTTTACCTACATATAATAGATCTGAAATGTTATTAAAAAGATCAATTCCCTCAGTATTAAACCAAACATACAAAAATTTTAGGCTAATAATTATTGGACATAAATGCACTGATAATACAGAGGAAATTATTAAAAGCTTTGATGATAAAAGAATTTATTTTGAAAATTTAAAAGAGAGAAAAAAAAGGTATCCGGAGACACCCGAAAATCATTGGTACGCAGGACCCGTTGTTCCAATAAATAGAGCTTTAGAATTAATAAGCGGTGACTGGATAGCTAGAATTGATGATGATGATATATGGACCAATGATCATTTGGAAAAACTGCTTAACCACGCAGTTAAAATGAAAATTGAATTTGTTTCAAGTTCTTACACAACAATTGTAAATAATCAAAAAATGATTAAAGATTTTTCTCTTGAGAACCCCGCTGTTGGAGGAGTACAAACCTGGTTATATGTATCTTACTTAAAGTTTTTTAAATCTAATATCAATTGTTGGAGAAAATCTTGGCATAAAGTTAATGATTTAGATTTACAGGATAGAATGTATAGAACAGGTGTTAGAATGTCTTATCTACCAGTGTCTACATGTACAATAAAACCTAGACCAAATGAAACTGAAATAGGATTAAATGCTTATAAAAATAATAAACAGGAATTTTTAAATAAATATAAATTTTATGAATGAAAATAGCTACCAAGATTTTAATTATAAGCAAATTAAAAATCAAAATTATGAAAATTTAAAAAAAGAAAATATTTTTTTTAAGTGGGGGAAAATTGATAACTCAATTTTTCTACATTCATCAATTTTAGACTCTGATATTGGGGAAAGTTTAATAGAAAACTCAACCTTTAATAAGTCCAATTTAAAGAATGTGAAAAATTTTCATGGTAGATTTATAAAATGTAATTTTAAGGAATTAGATTTAGAAAATTATGATGGAAGAGATAATATTTTTGAAGAGTGTATTTTTAATGATATTACTTTCAAAAAATCGACTTTAAGAGGCTCTAAATTTACTAGCTGTATATTCAAAAACTGCAATTTTGAAAATTGCGACATTAAGAAAATTAGTTTTGAAAATTCATCTTTAAGCAATATCAATTTCCATCAATGTGATTTATTTATGGCAAACTTTAAAGATGCGATAAGTGAAAAAGTATTGGTTTCGAAATCCAATACCTTTTTGATAAAACTTAACAAAGACAGATCAAAAGAATTTTCAATTTTAGAAAGCTCATAATTTTTAATTTGAATAAAAATAAAAAAAGAGTATAAACCATCTTTATGAGAGCACTCTCTGAAATGACTATCATCCAGATCGAGGTCACAAATGCATGCTGGTTAAAATGCTCTAATTGTACTCGGCATGTTGGTCATCATCGAAATCCTTTTTTCATGGAGCTGGATTATATTGAAAAAGCTATTGATTCTTTAGAGGGTTTTGAGGGAAATATTGGTATAATGGGAGGCGAACCAACTTTACATCCTAAATTTGATGAAATTTGTAAGCTTGTCCAAAGAAAAATTCCTAGAAGAAAAAGAGAATTTTGGACGAGCGGTTTTCAATGGACGAAAAAAAAAGATATAATTCTAGAAACTTGGGATAAGGATAGAATTGCTTATAATGAGCATTCTACTCCTGGAGGAAAACATACCCCATTATTAGTTTCAATTGATGAAGTAGTTGAAGATAAAAAACTAATGTGGCAAATGATAGATAATTGTTGGATACAGAGTCAATGGTCAGCCTCAATCACTCCAAAAGGAGGTTTTTTTTGTGAAGTAGCAGCATCTCTTGATTATTTGTTGGATGGACCAGGAGGATATGAAATTAAAAAAGGATGGTGGAAGAAAAATCCAAAACAATTTAAAGATCAAGTTGATAGATATTGCGTAAATTGCTCAGGTGCCTTACCTTTGCCTGCAGAAAGTGATGGTTATGGAGGTAGACCTAATAAAGAAAATGTAAATAATTATGACACTATTTCTAAAGGGATGTTAGAAAAACTTAAAAAAGTAAAATCTCATAAAATTCAAGCAGGTCACTATAAAGTTTTTGATAAAAAGTATACTACTCAAGATTTAGAAAAGTATTCTGAAAACTGGGAACCCTCAAAGTTTAAACCATTTGTAACTCATGAACCAAATGATTATGATGTAAAAGGACCTATAAGGAAAGTTGATCACAAAAAAAGTGGTAAGATTTAAATTTTCATTCTTCTATAATTTATTGTGTGACGATAATTGTTATATAATTGTTCTTTAAAACAAGAATAAAAATAATCTTTTTTAAAATCATAACCAGTAATAATTTTTTTCATATCAATCCAAAATTTTTTCTGGTCTAAATTTCTAGAAAGATCAAAGGGAGGTACAAGAGCTAAAGGGGTTTTACTTAGATAAAAAGATAAATAAAAATAACTCAAGGCTTTATCAGTGTTTATTTTTAAATTTTTGATTTTCAAGGAATTTATTTTTTTCAAAAGATTAATATATTTTTTTTTATTATTTGCCTCATTCGTAAAATTAAATCCACCATAGTAGGATTCTGAAGTAATTATTGAGGGTATTCCAAAACATGGATATTCCAGACCCGCACTTCCAGACTGGGTAATTATTACATCAACTACATTTATTAATGATCCAGAGTTTAAATTGTCATCAAATAGCGCGATATTATTATTTAATTTTGAGATACTTACAATTTCATCAAATATTTTATTATGATCTTTTTTTGGATTTTCTACAGGATGCTTTTTTATCAACCAATTAACATTTTTTAATTTTTTGATATTTTTGATAGTCTCTACAAACCATGTATAATTATCTCTATAAGCTCTCCATGATACACCGAATGTGCCATCATAAAAGTCAGAGGCAAATATTGCTATAATTGGTTTTTTGAGATCCCAGTTATACTTTTTACAAATAGATTTTTTATCGAACTTAGTTTTGGGTCTATAGGCTATTAAGGCCCCTCTTAAATCTTGTGATGAAGATTTACCCTCAAATCTTTTAGATATCAACTTTTTAGCAATTGAAATTTTTCTTTTATCTTTATTATTTAATAATTTATTAAATAATTTCTTCGAAAATAATGATCTAGATTGAAACCTTTGACTTATATTTTTATAAATTCTTACACTCACTTCTTTTGTCCCACCCTCGTGTGCTAATACTTTATTTTTATGGATTAATGCATTTTCAAAAAAAATGCCTGACGGAATAAATTGTGTCTCAGATTGAATCACATATTTAAATTTGTTTTCTTTAAAAAAAACTTCGAAATCATCATTGTATTTTAGTGATTCAGATAAAAAATTTACAAATTTGAAATTTAATTTTCTTGTTTGTTCTATACCAGAGTGTCTAAGTATATGGTCATACACAATCATGCCAAGATTGATTTTTTTAACTCTAAATTTTATAAATTCATCTACATTTTTGATTTGAAAAATGATATTGATAGATTTAAATAAATATTTTAATTTTACAAAAAAATTTCCTGAATAAATTCTATAAAATTTATTAACACCATAACTTCTTATAATTTTTTCTCCCCTTAAATCTTTTTCTCTTAAGATTGCCTCCAAGTTTGATTTTTCAATTAAAGACGCATACTTACCAATTATAGACATTAGCGACGTATAACCAATTACTGATACAAAATCTGTAATTAATATTTTTGATTTTAATTTATTTTGTTTACTATTTTGAGACCAATAATTATGATTTTTTTTGATGAAATCATTCATTTCTTTAAGATCATAATTATTTTTAATACTATTTTCTATTTTATCTTTTAATAGTTTGATTAGGTATAAAACTGGAAAATAAACATAAAAAGTAAAATATTTAAAAATAAGAAACATTTTTTTAATTTAATTTTGCTATTTTAATATTTTTAGTTTGACATAATTCTCTTGTAGTTTTTAGGGTATTGCCAATAAAGTTAAACAAGTTTGCAGTTATTACTCCTGAGATCTTAGGTATATTTAAAGCTTCAACAATGTTTTTAGGTTTGCCCGCACCACCCATTAGAAGCAATGGTTTATTAAATTCATCTATCAAGTCTTTTAAAATATCAAGATCATATCCATTGCCCGTACCATCTTTATCTATTGAGTGTAGAATAATTTCTCCTATTTCATTTTTTTGAAGATTTGAAAAAACTTGTTTAAAAGAAATGTTTTTTTTTAATTCTCCACAATTTGTAAAAATTTCATAAGTTTGATTAACTTTTTTATAGTCCAAAACTATGGAAATAGATTGGCTTCCGTAATTTTCAGCAATTTGATTTAAGAGATCAATATTTTCAAGCTCACTATTAATTGAGATTTTATCTGCACCATTTTCAAAACAAATTCTAGCATCTTCAAATGTTTTAATGCCTCCACCAATCATTATTGGTGAAAATATTTTCTTTCTAAGTAAATTTATATTGTCAAAAAATTTTTTTTTTTCACTTTTGTCAAATTTTCGGCTTACATTGAAAAAAGCAAGCTCATCAATATATTGACAAGTTTCATTAAAAGCATAGTTTTCTTGAAGCCAATTGATATCTCCTACCTTTTGTAATCTAAAATTTCTGCTTAGATGAAAAAAATCCTCACTGTAAAGTAATCCAAAAATTATCCTCTTATTTTGCATATTAAATTATAAATCAAGGAAGTTTTTGATTAATTTAAGCCCAGTTTTATGGCTTTTTTCTGGGTGGAATTGTGATCCAAAGATATTATCTTTTTCCACAAAAGATATAAATTTTTCACCATACTCAGTATTACAAAAATTCACATTTTTTGGCACAGATTTAAGGCAATATGAGTGAATGAAATAAAAAAAAGGATCTTTTTCTATTACATTAAATAATTTTGAATTTTCGTTATTTACTCTACTAAATCCAATATGAGGTAGAGGTAAGTTAGATTTATTTTGAGGTAAAATTTTTTCAAAATTTCCATTTATTAATGAAAGACCCTTGCTATCGGGAGACTCCTCAGATTTTTCAAACAATAATTGCATTCCAATACATATCCCGAATAAGTAACTTCCACTTTTTAAGCATTCAAAAATGTATTGATCTAGAGATAACTTTTTAAGATTATTTGATAATCTTCCAAAAGAGCCTACTCCTGGCAGTAGTATATGAGAATAATTTTTTTCTGTTGGGTTTTTAATAATAATAGGTTTGAAATTTAAATACTCTATTGCATTGAAAAGAGAACCAATATTTCCTGCTCCATAGTCAATTATTGCCACCTCTTTCATTGAATTTTAAGATATTTTATATTTCGGCTTCCAACCAGTGTTTGTTTTTTCAAATAACTCCTTATTGGCCCATTTATCAATGTTTTTATGAAATTCAGATTCACTTATTTTAAAGTATTCTAAATATTTTTTTAAATGTTCTTCAGGAAAAATACCATCGTATAAATTTACCAAGTTTATTGCTTGCTCTCTAGTCATAGCATCTCTTCTGATTTCAATACCAGCATCTTGAGTTGCTCTTCCAAAACCAAATTTTAGATACATCAAATAATAGTGTAGTGATGTTAAAGCTTGATCATTATGTGCAAAATTTGTAAAAGTTCCTGTGTTCGATGCTACTAAATCTTCCAAGCCATATTTTTCTTTTGCGAGCATATAATTATTGTATGGATTCCAATTCTCAAAATAACTAAAATGTGTTATCTTTATATCTGCTTTATATTTTTTTGGAAACTCAAACCAATATCTATCTTTATCACTCAGTCTAGATTTATTTATTACGTCATCATATGTGTCATTAAGAAAAACTTTTTTCATATGATCAGTATCGTAACAAGGAGTATATTTGTATTTTGTTGTTCCACCGTACTCAACCTCACCATCCTCCCCATAAACAATCAGACCAATATTAAAACTTGAGGCAATCCTTACTATTGCTGAATGTACAGCAGTCATCCAACCATAATACCCCTGACCATAATCCATAAAACCGATTTTATCCAAAAGAGCCATTGATTTATTGTTAGGAGATATGTGAATATGATCTACACCTACTTTTAAAAAATTTTCTAAATTTTTTTTTCCTATTTCTAATTCCATCGCAGGTTTTACTGTTATACATAGAGGTTTAAGATTATATTTATTTATTAGTTGGTGTGTAACATAGGTACCATCTTTACCTCCACTCACTGGAACTAAACAATCAAATTCTGAGTCATTTTTTGTTTCCTTTATAATCTCGATAAACTCTTCATTTCTTTTGGACCAATCTAAATTTTTCTTTTCTTCCATCCAAACACAAGCATTACATACACCGTCTTTGTCAAACTCTATCCTAGGTCTTGTTGACATATTTAGACAGCTTTTACACCAAAAAAGATTTTTCATTACAAGTAAATATTATATGTATGTTCAAAAAATGAACACTTACATAAAAACTTTAACTAGTAAATACAAATTAATTATGCAAAATACAACTAAATATCACAAATAATGAAAAATAAGGTTTTAATTACAGGCTCAGAAGGATTTATTGGATCACATCTGGTTGAAAAACTAGTGAAAAAAAATTTTTCAGTTAAAGCCTTTGTGCAATATAACTCTTTCAATAAAATTGGATGGTTGAAAGATCTTGATAAAAAAATTTTAAATCACATTGAAATATGTTTTGGAGACATAAGAGATTACGAAAGTATTAGAAAAGCAGTAACTGATTGCAATTCTGTAATTAATTTAGCGGCATTGATTGGTATTCCTTATTCTTATGAAGCGACTGAAAGCTATGTTGATACAAATATAAAGGGCTTACTGAACCTTATGAATGCTTGTAAAATTAAACAGAAAAAAATAATTCATACTTCCACTAGTGAAGTTTATGGAACAGCACAAAGTACTAAAATTAATGAAAAACATCCTTTAGTAGCACAGTCTCCTTATGCTGCAACTAAAGTAGCTGGTGATCAATTGGCAATATCTTACTTCAAGTCTTTTGATTTACCAATCGGTATAGTAAGACCTTTTAATACTTTTGGTCCAAGACAATTATTGAGAGCAATAATACCGACAATCATCAGCCAAACATTAGACACTAATTTAAAATCAATTAACCTTGGTAACTTAAATACCAAAAGAAGTTTTAATTACGTTGATGATATTACAGATGGTTTTTATCTTGCTTTAAAAAACAATTCAATTATTGGAGAGCAAATTAATCTTGGAACATCTTATAATATTTCAATTAAAGATATAGTAGAAGAAGTTAGTAAAATTTCAAAAATTAAAAAAGATATAATAGTTGATAAAAATAGAGTTCGCCCAAAAAAAAGTGAGGTAATGAGATTATCTGCAGATTCAACAAAAGCAAAAAAACTACTTAAATGGAAACCGAAATTTTATGGAAAAGACGGTTTTAGAAAAGGGCTAAAATTAACTATAGACTGGTTTTTAAAAAATAAAATATATAAAAATTATACCTCAAAAAATTATCATATATAATGGTAAAAAAAATTATTTTTTTGATGTCATTTAATGATATCAATTTACATTTAAATTCGTGGAAAGATTTATATTCAGAGTTTGATAAAACTTTTAAAAATGTTTTTTTTGTAAACTCAGATTATTTAAAAATAATTAATCTAAAAAGTAAAAAATTTTCAAAAAAAAAAATAAAAGATTTAAAAAATTTTAAAATATTTAATCCAAAATCAATAAAGGAATTTCACGATTTTATTAATAATGATAAAGTTTTAATAATAAGTAATTTGAGCAAAGGGTTTAATGATTACCTTATAAATCTTTATCTAAATAAAAAAAATATTTCTCAATTAGTTATTGCAAATAGAGGTAATTTGCAGGCGTCTGTTTATTATTTCATGAAATATAATTTAAGATTTATATATGAGCTTATTGTATATTTTTTTCCCAGAAAATTAACACCTCTTTTATATGAAATTGGAATATTCAAAAAAATTGACGTTAGATTCGATAGTAACAGAAAAATTATAAATGCTTTTTATAAAAATAAAAAAAGAGGTTTTTTCAAAAAACCGTCAATTTACCAAAATATGATTCTATCTAATAGTAGAAATCTAGAAAGTTTAAAGATTAAAGAGAAAAAATCTTCAAAAAAAATTATTCTTTTTTTAGATATGGAACCAGATTATAGGCAAATGAAATGGACTCCAATATCGATTGAAAATATAAAGTCTCATTATAATAAAATTAATTTATTACTCGATAAAATACAAAAAACTCAAAAAAAAAAGTTGTAGTATCAATACATCCATTAGCTAATTTTAATAAAGCTAAAAATTATCTAAAAAATTTTGAAATAACAAAATTCAAAACTCAAGAATTAATTACTAGATCTGACCTAATTTTATTTTTTGATACAAGTGCAATTGTTGATGCCTTATATCTAAAAAAGAAAATCATTTGCTTAAGATCTAAAATTTTTTATGGAAAAAAATATAATTCTGATCTTTATAAAGATATTTTAAAATTAAAAAGTATTAATATTGAAGATGACTTGAAAAAAAATATAACAAAGATAAAAAAAATCATTAGATTTAAAAAAGTCAATTATGATAAATACCTAACAACTTACGCTGGTTTTAATTCATTTAAATCAGGAGAGAAACAAATTATTAGCTATATAAAAAAAAACTATTTTTAAATACTTGAAAAATATTGCTAAGTTATATAGTGTTCATTTTTTGAACATGAGAAAAGATGATGATGACATATTAACCGTTTTAAGAAGTATCTATAATAATCCAAATCAGAACCAGAGAACTTTAGCTAAAAATCTAAAAGTGAGTCTTGGTAAACTTAACTACCTAGTGAAGTCCTTAAAATTAAAGGGTCTTATAAAAATACAGAATTTTAAAAATAATAAAAATAAAATTAAATATGTTTATATTTTGACGCCAAAAGGAATTTCTAAAAAAACTAGATTGACCATAAATTTCATTAAAAGAAAATCGAAAGAATATGACCAATTAAAAGAGGAATTAGAGAATAGTGAATGAAGAAAAAAGTTTTAGTATTTACAGGTAGCAGAGCAGATTATGGTATTCTGAAAAATCTAATAATAAAATTAAAGAAAAATTTTATTGTGGAGATTTGTGCTGGCGGAAATCATTTCACCTCAAAATTTGGAATGACATACAAAGAAATTCTTAAAGATAATAACTACATAAAGTATAAAAGTTTACAGCGTCTATCTGGTTTTGATAATTATGCGCTACTTAAATTTATGTCTAAATCTTTATTAGAATATTCACAATTTGTGAAAATTTCTAAAACTGATTTAGTTATAGTTTTAGGTGATAGGTATGAGGCATTCATATTTACAATTGCTTGTTTTTTTTTAGAAAAAAAAATTGTTCATATACATGGAGGAGAATTAACGCACGGAGCTTTTGATGATTGTCTGAGACATTCAATTTCAAAATTGTCAAATTTTCATTTTGTTTCACATATAAAATATATGAAAAGATTAATCCAACTTGGAGAAGATAAAAAAAATATTTTTGTTACTGGCGCATTAGGAGCAGAAAATTTTTATAAATGTAAAAAATTAAATAAGAATGATATTATTAAAAAATATAAACTTAATAAAAATAACAAAATTGCTTTGGTAACCTTTCATCCTGAAACAAGAAGCAAAATATCCACAAAAGAACAGATCAAAATTTTTTTAAATTCCTTAATTAAAAAGAAAAACTTAAATTATTTAATTACTTATAATAATTCTGATACTAATGCAGATTATTTTATAAAAAAAATTAAGACATTTTCCAAAGGAAAAAAAAATACTATTAAACTTGTGAAGTCACTTGGGGCAAAAATGTATTTTAGCATTTTAAAAAATGCAGATATTATAATTGGAAATTCTTCTAGTGGTATCTTAGAGGCACCAAGCGCAAGAATTCCTACACTCAATATTGGAAATAGACAATCAGGAAGAGTGTTTGCAAAAAGTATATTTCAATGTGATCTTAAAACTTCACAAATAGCAAAAAAGATTGATTTTATTCTGAGTAAAAAGAAAATTATTTTTTCAAATCCATACTATAAAAAAGATACCTCAACTATCATGTTAGAGCATTGCAAAAAAATTGTTAGGAATAAAAATATGATATTTAAAAAATTCAATGACATTATTTAAAAAAATTAAAAAGAGAACTTATGTAATTGCTGAAATTGGCGTAAATCATAATGGAAAATTTAGTATCGCCAAAAAAATGATTAAAGAGGCGAAAAATTTTGGGGCAGATGCTGTTAAATTTCAAATATTTAGTGCTTTAAACTTATCTAAAAGAAATGCGAAATTGGCGCCATATCAGTCAAAAAATTTGAATAAAGATATTTCACAGTTTGATATGTTAAAAAGGCTTGAATTAAGAGCATCAGATTATTTTGAGCTAAGGAGGCTTTGCAAAAAAATTAAAATAGATTTTATTTGCTCTGTTTTTGACGAAAGTTCTATTGATTTTTATAAAAATAATTTTCCTTCCTCGATTATAAAGATACCTTCAGGTGAAATAACCAATTATTTCTTATTAAAAAAACTGAATTTTAATTCTTCTGAAATTATCTTATCTACAGGAATGAGCAATTTAAATGAAATTGCAAATGCAGTAAATGTTATATCAAATAAAAAAATTTATAAACTAAACAAAAATAAAATAGGTATCTTAAATCTAAAGAGGTTAAATAATTTAAATAAAAAATTATTTATTCTTCATTGTATAAGTGATTACCCAACTGATAAAAAGTTTTTAAATCTCAATGTTATCGAAAAAATGTCTAAACAGTTAAATCTAGTTTGTGGTTTTTCTGATCATTCCGATAGCCTTGACGCTGGATCTTTAGCTGTAGCAAAAGGCGCAAAAATAATAGAAAAACATTTTACTCTTAATAAAAAATTCATCGGACCTGATCACAAGTGCTCGCTTAATATAAAAGAATTTAGCGTTTATATAAAAAAAATAAGGGATGCTGAAAAAATGTTAGGTCAGGAAACAAAGAAAATTCAGTCATGTGAAAAAAAAAATATTCTTTCAGTTAGAAAAAGTCTTGTTGCTAAAAAAGAAATTAAAAGAGGCCAATTGATTAAATTATCAATGCTTACCGCAAAAAGACCTGCGAAAGGATTATCACCGATGCAATATAGAAAATTTGTAAATAAAAGATCTAAAAAAAATTTTAAAATAGATGATTTGATAAAATGAAAAAAAAAATTTTGTGCACAATCTGTATTAGAAGTGGATCCAAAGGTGTTAAAAATAAAAATATAAAAAAAATTAATGGAAAACCTTTAGTCTATTATTCAATAAATATAGCAAAGAAGTCAAATTTATTTTCAAATATCATAGTCTCAAGTGACTCACCTAGATATCTAAATTTATCAAAAAAATTTGGAGCAACTGATTTAGTTGAAAGGCCAAAGAAATTAGCAAAAGATCAAAGTGGGAAAATTGTAGTAATAAAACATGCTTTAAAATTTATGGAAAAAAAATACAAAACTATTTTTGATTATATAATAGATTTAGATGCCACTTCTCCTTTAAGGAATGTTCAAGATATCAAAGGTGCTTTCAAGAAATTTATTAATACCAGATCTTCTAATCTTTTTTCTGTTACAAAATCTCACAGAAGTCCATATTTCAATATGGTTGAAATTAAAGGTTCAAAAGTTTTTTTAATAAAAAAAACGCAGAGAGAATATTTAAGAAGACAAGATACCCCCAAAACTTATGATTTAAATGCTTCAATATATATTTGGAGGAGGGATTCTTTACTTAAAAATAAAAGTTTATTTCAAAAATCTACCAATATTTATGTAATGCCAAAATCTAGGTCACTTGATATTGATGAGGAATTAGATTTTAAAATTGTAAGTAGATTATTAAAAAAATGAAAAAAAATACGATTAAAATGTTTATTAATGAATTGGTAAAAATAACAAAGAATAAATCTAAAAGTCTTCATGAGCCAAATTTCTCTGGAGAAGAAATAAAATATCTAACTAAAGCTATTAAAAATAAGTCTGTTTCTACTTATGGTAAAGAAACTTATCTATTTGAACAAAAGTTAAAAAATGTGACCAAATCAAAAAATGTTATTTCAATTATAAATGGAACTTACGCATTGTATCTTTCCATGTATTCAATTGGGGTTAATAAATCTTCTGAAGTTTTAATCCCTGCTCTAAATTATATTGCAAGTACTAATGCAGCACAATATCTTGGAGCAACACCTCATTTTATAGATGTTGAAGAGAGCACTTTAGGTGTAGATTTTGAAAAACTAAATAAATATCTCCAAAAAAACACTTATATGAAAAGTAATAGGTGTATTAATAAAAAAAGTAAAAGACATATCAAGGCTCTTATTTTAACACATGTGTTTGGTCATCCAGCAAATATGGATCAGGCATCTAAGATTTGTAAAAAATATAAATTAATCTTAATTGAAGATGCCGCAGAAGCATTAGGTTCTTTTTATAAAAAAAGGCATTTAGGAACATTTGGGAAATTGGGTGTATTAAGTTTTAATGGAAATAAAATTATTACTACTGGTGGAGGCGGAGCAATCCTTACAAATGATAATAAACTAGCTAAAAAAATAAATCATATTTCTAGAAATGCGAGAATTAAAAAAAATTACTGGGAATATGCACATGATCAGCTTGGATTTAATTTGAGACTTCCAAGCATAAATGCCCATATGGGTATTGCACAATTAAAAAGTCTTAATAATTTTATAAAAAATAAAAGAAAATTATTTCATAAATATAAAAATATATTTAAAAAATATAATGATTTTGAGGTTTTTCAGGAAAAAAAGTTTTCAAAAAGTAATTATTGGTTGAACTGTATAATCTTAAAAAAGCCAAACAAGAAAAAATTAAAAGAAATTATTAAACTTGCCTCAATGAAGAAAATTCAATTAAGGCCTGTTTGGAGGATATTAACACAAAATACTCATTTGAAAAAGTATCCTAGCATGAGTCTTGTTTGTGCAAAAAAACTTGAAAGTAGAATTTTAAATATACCTAGTAGTTCAGATTTGTAAAAATGAAAAGCATTGGTTTTTTTGGTGATGGTTTGTGGGCAGAAAAGAGCTTGAAAGCCTTAATAAAAGATAAAAAAAAAATAATAAAGTTTGTTTGTTTAAGATATTCTAAACCTGATAAAAACCTAATTAAGATTGCAAAAAAAAATAAAATAAGAACAATTATAACAAAGAATATTAATTCAAAAAAAAACTTTAATAAAATTTTTAATTCCAATTGTGATCTTTTAGTTTCCATGTCATTTGATCAAAAATTTAAAAACAGGTTTATCAAAAATTTTCCCAAAAAAATAATTAATTGTCATGCTGGAGATTTGCCATTTTACAGAGGAAGATCTGTATTAAATTGGGTTTTAATAAACGATGAAAAATACTTTGGTATTACAGTTCATTTTGTTGATAAAAATATTGATACCGGAGATATAATAATAAAGAAAAAATTTCCTATTTTAGGTAGGGATGATTATAAATCTCTTTTAAAAAAAGCATCTGATAACTGTCCCAAGTTATTGTTGAAAGCAATCGATCAAGTATTGTTTTCTAAAGTTAGACTTGTAAAACAAAATAGTATTTGTAAAAAAGGTAGTTATTTTCGAAAAAGAGGTAAAGGTGACGAAAATATAAATTGGTGTAAAAAATCTAGAGAAATATTTTCTTTTATTCGAGGTTTAAGCAAACCTGGGATTATGGCGACGACATATTCTGGTAATAGAAAAATTTTAATCAACAAAAGTAGTCCAAAATTTTTGTATTTCGATAATAAAATTGAGCCGGGCACCGTCATTAAGTTGTCAAAAAATTATTTTATAGTAAAAACTTCTGACTCATATATTAAAATATTACAGTGGGCAGGTTTAATTAAAAAAGGAGAAATTTTAAAATCATAATGATGATAGACTCAAAAAAAATTGAAAACTTAATTATTACTGAAAAAGAGTCAATTAAAGATGCCTTAATTAAAATAAATAATAATAATCACAAATGCTTAATTGTTGTTAATAAGAAAAATCATCTAAAAGGGACTGTTACAGATGGTAATATAAGACGGGGCTTACTTAAAGGTTATAAGTTAAACGATAATATTTCAAAAATCTCTAACAAAAAAAAATTTATTTCAATGAAACAGGGAAAGTTTTCTAAAGAAGATGCTAAAAAAAAGATTATCCAAAATTACCAGTTTACATACATAGGTATAGTTCCAGTAATTAATGATAAAAATGTTGTGGTTGATTTGCTAACAAAAAATAGTTTTGATTTAAACGATATTGTACAAAGAGATACAAAAGAAAATCCAATTATAATAATGGCTGGAGGAAAAGGTGTAAGACTTAAACCATTCACCGAAGTACTCCCAAAACCCTTAATACCAATAGGCAATAAAACTGCCCTGGAGCATATCATTGATAATTTTAGTAAGGAGGGATTTAAAAATTTCTACATCTCAATTAATTTTAAATCGAAACTTATTAAAGCTTATATGCAAGAGTTAAAAATGACTAAAAAATTAAAAATAAAGTATATAGAGGAAAAAAAACCTTTAGGAACTTCTGGGAGCTTAAGTTTAATAAAAAACAAAAAAATAAATAAAGACATCTTTGTTATAAATTGTGACACTATACTAAAAATCAATTATGAGGAAATTCTCAATTTTCATAGGAGGCAAAAAAATTACGTTACATTGGTTGCCTCACTCAAAAATATTGAAATTCCCTATGGAGTTTTTTATTCAACAAAAAATGGAAGTTTGTCAAAGTTAATTGAAAAACCAAAAAAAAATTATTTAGTAAATACAGGTTTCTATATTATAAAAAATAAAATTTTAAAATATTTGCCGAAGAATAAAAAGCTAGATTTTAACGAACTAGTAGAAAAAGTTAAAAGAAAAAAACTTAAAATTGGAATTTACCCTGTAGAGGATAGAAATTGGGCTGATGTTGGTCAATGGAGTGAAATTAGGAAATTGAATGAGGAAAAAAATGAATTACTATAATTCTCTTCTGGATTTTAGAAATAAAATTATATTTGTTATTGGAGGCTCTGGTCTAATTGGTAAGGAAGTGATTAAAGGTTTTATCTCAAACAAGGCAAAAGTAATAAATTTTGATTTTTCATTAAGTAATAATAAAAGAAAAAATCTTTTTTCACAAAAATTAGATTTAAAAAATATCGAAAATTCAATAAAAGTAATAGAAGACTCAATAAAAAAATATGGTATTCCAGCTGTTTTTATCAACTGCAGTTATCCTAAAACTCATGATTGGGCAGAGAATAATTTTAAGAGTCTTTCAATCAAAAGTTATAAAGAAAATATAGATATTCATCTAAATTCATACGTGCTTATTTCACGATTAATAGCAGAAAAAATGTCAATTAAAAAAAAAGGATCAATAGTATTATTTGGGTCCATTTATGGCGTAGTAGGTCAAGATTTGTCTGTTTATAAAAACACTAAAATGACTGAAAATTTAACTTATTCAGTTATTAAAGGTGGAATTTCAAATTATACAAGACAAATGGCTTCTTATTATGGAAAGAATAATATTAGAGTAAATTGTATTTGTCCTGGTGGTGTGCTTGATAAGTTTAACTCAAAAAACAGAAAATTCATTAAAAATTATATAAACAAAGTACCATTAAAGAGGCTTGCAAATAAAAAAGAAATTGCAGCTTCAACTTTATTTCTTTCATCGAAGGCTGCTTCATATATTACTGGATCAACCCTATTAGTCGATGGTGGATGGACTGCAATTTGAACATGTATGAATTATATTGGAATTAATTTAAGTCACAATGCAAGCGCTTGTTTAATGGTTAATGGTGTTATTAAACTAGCACTTCAAGAGGAAAGGTTTTTACAATTTAAAAGTCCTTGGGTGTTCCCAAAATTATCCTTACAATACATTTTAAAGTACTTAAAAAAAAATAAACTGCAAATAGATAAAATAGCTTTCAGTACTGAGTATAACAGACCTTTTGAATATATAAATCCTATGCACCATTTTTTTTCAATAAAAGATTGGAAAGAATTTTATGGTGAAAAGTTTTATGGAAGAAAATTTAAAGGATTATCAGTTGATGATTATATAAAAAAAATGTTCAGTGACAAAAGGAATAAGCTTTCTACAAATTTAAATATGAAAAGATTTAAGTTAAAAAAAAATTGGTATAATGTTAAACAATTTCAACTTGAACAAATCTCAGCTGTTAAAAAGATTTTCAATATAAGTGATGATAAAATTTGTTTTTTAGATCATCACTCATGCCATGCTCATTATGCATATTTTGCAGCTGTAAAGGGGTACAAAAAAAATTTTTGTGTTTTAACACTAGATAGTGAAGGTGATGTCTCAAATCAAACCGTATGGGTAACAAAAAATAATAAAGATATATTAAAAGAGGTTGTCAGATCAGAAACTTCAGATTTAGCAAGAATATACAGTTTTACAACACTTCTTTTATCTATGAAGCCTCACGAACATGAGTTTAAAGTTATGGGATTAGCTCCTTATGCAAAATTTGAATATGCAAACAAAGTTTATGAGGATGTCTTTAGCAAAATACTAAAAGTTAAAAATTGTAAAATAGTTCATAATAAAAGACCAAGAGATCTATTTAATTATCTAAAAAAAAGTTTCGAAAAATATAGATTTGATAATATCGCAGGCGGCTTACAAATTTTTCTTGAAAAAATTGCGGTAGAGTTAGTAACCCAAGTTTATAAAAAATATAAGATTAGAAATTTTGCTATAAGTGGTGGTGTCTCAATGAATATAAAAATGAACAAGGTAATTTCAGAATTACCTTTTGTTGACAAATTGTACGTTCCACCTTCTGGTTCAGATGAGTCCTTGAGTATGGGCGCATGTTATTTATTGGAAAAAGGTAAGTCTAAACCTCTGAAAAATATTTATTTAGGTATAAAAATTGATGAGCAAAGCCCAAAAAATCTCTTATTTAAAAATAAAAAATTCAAGATTTTAAGAAATATTAACTCCAGTTATATTGCAAATTTATTAAAAGTGGGTGGTATTATTGCAGTAGCAAGGCATAGAGAAGAATTTGGGGCTAGAGCGTTAGGAAACAGAAGTATAATCGCCAATCCATCAATGTTAAATGTTGTTCAAGAGATAAATGAGGCAATTAAAAATAGAGATTTTTGGATGCCATTTGCACTTACTGTCATGAGCGATAAACAGAAATTAGTTTTAAAAAATCCTAAAAAAATAAATTCTAATTTTATGACTATAGGTTTTGATACAGTAAATAAAAATCTTAATCTTTTTAAGGCAGGAACACATCCTTATGATGCTACGGTAAGACCTCAGATTTTGGAAAAAAAACATAATGCAAATTTTTACAAAATAATAAACAGTTTTTATAAATTGACTGGAATACCTGCTGTATTGAATACAAGTCTTAATTTACATGGAAAACCTATAAGTTCGACTCTTAAAGATGTAATTTATACTTTTGAAAATTCTGGACTTAAATATTTATATATTAACGACGATATTCTTATAATTAAAAAATAATGTTTGGTAAAATACAAACAATTTTATCTATAAATGACAGAAAAAAGTTTTATTTACTTTTTTTAATTATTTTTTTTGTAATCTTTATAGAAATGTTAGGAGTAAGTTTAATTCCAATATATATTCTACTTATATCTGATCAGTCATTAATTATTGAGCACATACCTTTTGAGAATATTAAACTTATTATCACAAGCCTTGAGGAAAATAGATTCATCATAATATCCTCAATTTTACTGTTTAGTGTTTTTTTTTTAAAAAATTTGATATTAGGTTTTTTTATTTATTTTCAAGGTAAAATTATTGTAAATTTTAATCGAGTCACAAATAGTTATCTATTTAATTATTACATAAGATCTAACTATTTATTTTACGTAAATTCAAAACCATCTGAGATAATAAGGACTTTAAATACTGATATTGGACTGGCATTTAATTTAATCCAATCAATATTAAAATTAATGAGAGAATTTCTTCTGGTAGTCTTGATGTTGACTGCAATGTTAATTATAAATTTTAAGATATATTTTTTTACTTTTGCACTTTTTTTTTGTCTTTTAATAATTTTCTATTTTTTATTTAAAGAAAAATTAAAAAAAAAAGGGAAACTGTATCAACAGGAAAGTTCTAAAAATATCAAGATCATTGGTCAAAGCTTTAATTCTCTTAAGGAAATAAAAATTTCAAAAACAGAAAATTTTTTTTTAAATACATTTAATTTTAGTGTTAGAAAACTTCAAGAGTTAGGTTTTTTTAATTATCTTATTACAACATTGCCAAGACTTTTTTTAGAAATTTTTGCTATAGGATTAATAACAATATTTACTCTCGTTTTTTTCTACTTAGATTTATCTTTGCAAAATTTTATACCTTTAATCTCAGTGTTGGCTGTAGCATGTATAAGATTCATTCCAGCGTTTAACAACATTGTAAGCTCTATTAATACCATCAAGTTTTACCAGCCTTCTTTAAATGTGGTAAGTGAAGCTATTAAAAATTTTAAATCTAATATGTCAGCTAAAGAGAAAATTATTTCAAATTTAGATTTTGAATTTAATGAAAAAATTGAAATTAAAAATTTGAATTTTAAATATCAAAACTCAAAAAAAAATGTGATAAAAAATTTATCCATAACTTTAAATAAGGGAGGAATATATGCTATCTCAGGAGGTTCGGGTTCTGGAAAAACAACATTAATAAATCTAATTATGGGTTTTTTGTCCCCTGATAGTGGATCCATAAGAATAGATAATTTTAATGTTTTAAATAATCTTAGTAAATGGCAGGCTAAAATAGGATACATTCCCCAAAATGTTTATCTATTGGATGAGACATTACGAGAAAATATTGCATTTGGAATAAACGAGAGAGATATAGATGAGAAAAAACTTCATAATGCAATTAATTTATCGAGGTTAAATACACTAGTGTCCTCTTTGCCAAACGGTGTCTTAACTAATATAGGAAATATGGGCAATAAAATATCTGGAGGTCAACGACAAAGAATAGGGATCGCAAGAGCCCTCTATAATAATCCTGATTTACTTATTTTTGATGAAGCAACGAACTCTCTTGATAAAAAAACGGAGGGAGAAATATTTGATGATATTTTTAATAATAAAGAAGAAAAAACTTTGATTATTATTTCACATCAAAAGACTTTTTTTAAAAAATGTGACAAGGTGTTTAATTTAGATGATGAATGTTAATTTAATATATCAAAGATTAAAATACTTAATTATGAGATTATTAAGCTCACTAAAAAATGATAGTTTTATCGAAACATTTAAAAAAATTAATAAAACTTTATCTAAAAAAAATAAAATAAACCTAGATGAAATATTTGAAAAATTTAGTGACGAAAATCTTGAAGATTTATTTTTAAGATTTGGCACTGATAAAGGTAAATATGATGGAAAAAAAACATATGATTTAATGCAAAAAGATTTAAATTTTAAAAAAAAATTTAAAGACTATAAATCATGGATTTTGAGGAGTAAAATCCAAGAATTTGATTATCAACTTGGATTAAATTTTACTCCTGTATATGAAAAATATTTTAAACCAATCAAAAATAAAAAACTTAACATACTTGAAATAGGAGTTGCCAATGGTCACTCAAGTGCTGCCTTTCTAATATTTTTTCCTAATTCGTTTATATACGGAATGGATATGAAAGATGAATATAAATTATTTTATAATAGCAAGAGATATAGTTATAACAAAATAGATATTTTTTCTGAAAAAAAAATTAATCAATTTAAAAAGAAGCAAATTGAATTTGATATAATAATTGATGACTCTTTGCATGACCAACAAGGAATAACTACAAACCTAAAGAATTTTTATCCCTTGCTAAAACCTAATGGATTTTACGTAATTGAAGATTTTAAACTTGATGATTTAATAATTAAAGGAACAAGAGATTTTAATATAAAAAATGGCAAAAAATTTCAATTCTATACGCAGTTTACTTGTGAAGAAATATTTGAAAAAATAAATAAAAAAATTTATTTTGATCATTCTATTTTAGACTCAGATTTTCAAAAAATTATTTATAGTTTTAATAACAAGGTAAGCGTACATTTTAATGATCATCCTTTCTCTTCAATTTGTGTTATTAATAAAAATGCATAAGCTAAATTTTATAAATAATATGTGTGAAAAAAATAATATTGATTATATCAATAATTTTAAAATTGAAAAAAAATCTTGGCTTAAAGCTGGAGGAATTATAAACAATTTTATTTTACCAAAAAATAAAAGTGAATTAAAAACAGTAATAGAATTCTTTGTTAATGAAAAACAAAAATTTTTAGTAATAGGAAATTTCTCTAATGTAATTATGAGAGATGGCGTCATAACAACTCCTGTTATAAATTTCAATTTAATGAATGAATTAAAGCATAAATTTGAGGGAGGAAACTTACTGATTGAAGCTGATGCAGGTGTGTCAATACCTAGAATTTCTAAACATGTTATAAAATTAGGTTATACCGGCATGGAGGGTTTATTAGGAATACCTGGTTCTATTGGTGGAGGAATATTCATGAACGCTTCATCATACGGTTCAAGTTTATCTGAGTTTTTGATAAAAGTTGAGGTAATGGATATGTCGGGTAAAGTAAAAATTTTTAGCAAAAATGAAATAAAATTTAGTTGGAGAAAATCAATATTTCAATCTAATAAACTCATTATTTTGAAAAGTTACTTTAAAATACAAGAGAAAAACTACAAAGGAACAAGTTATACACAACAGAAAGCAAAAGAAATTTTTACTCATAGAGCAAAGTTCCAGGAAAATGATCTTCCTAATTTAGGAAGTTTATTTGCAACAAAAAATATCTACAAAGATTTATCAAAAGTGAGTTTCATTTTCTATATTATGTATTTACTAAACAAGATATTTTCATTTATCTTTTTTAATTTTGCAAAGAAATATATATATAATTACAGAAGAATAATGATTAAATTTTACTCAAAATTACTTGGACTAAATAAGTTTCAAAATTTTGGTGTATCTGATAAAACTTTAAATTGTCTAGTCAACAATGGTTCAAGTAAAGCAAATGAAGCAATAAAGTTAATTAAATTTTTAGAGAAAAAAATAAATTATAAAATATTATTAGAAAACGTAATTATTGAAAATATAGAATGAATAATTTTAATAAGACAAATAAATCAAAATTTTATGAGGATGGATATTGTGTCTTTAGAAAAGTTTTTACTAATGAGGAGGTTGAGTTATATAAAAGTGAAATAAAGAGAATTATAGATGATAAATCAAAAGAAGACCAAAAGGATTTGCACGGTTTGTATAATCATCCAAAGCTATGGGATGTAATAGTTAATAAAAAACTCTTAGATAATTTGCGGTATTTACTAGGTAAAGAAATTGTATTTTTACACGATTTTAGTTTTTTACATAAAAAAGACGAAAATTATTCTTGGCATAGAGATAACCCGTGTAGAAGATTCGGAATTGGACCAGATTGGGATAAAAGCGAAATATACGATGTAGCAAGAGTGGGGATATACCTACAATCATACGATGATACTGGTTCATGTTTAAATTTAATACCTAAATCTCATTTAAAAAGATACACTTTTCAAGAAATAATCAGGTTCATTCACAATAAATTGAAAAATTCAAAAAATATAATTATTAATAAATTCAGGGCAAAACTATCCAAGTTTATCGGAACAAATATTCAAAACGATCCTGGGGATTGTGTAATCTTTAATGCAAAAACATGGCATAGTCCTTCGCCATCTAAAAAAGAGAAGACAGCTATATTTTTTGCTTTTGGTAAAAGAAATAAGCATGCCGAAAATTATGTTGACTATCATTTTAATCATCGTAGTCAAAAAGGATTGAAAAACTTCGATATTCCTAATGATTATAAAGAATTTTTGAAAAAAAATAATATATATTATGAAATTCCAAAAGATAAAAAAAATATTGAAGGTGTTTTTGTTCCAAATGTGGAAAGATCTGTTAATAATTTGAATGAAACTTAAACCTCAATAAAAAATGATCTTATCAGATTTTGAGCTTATATAATTGTGCTAAAAAAATTTAAATCGGCTGTTATTATTGGATTTGGTTCAATTGGAAAAAGACACTATAAAATTTTAATTAAGAATAATTATTTTGAAAAAGTTTTTGTTTTATCAAAAAGAAAACTAAATATTAAAAATTGTATTCACAAGATTAACGATCTTAAGAATATTGATCCAGATTATTTTATTTTATGTTCTGAAACCAATCAACATTACAAGCAGCTAAATTATATAAATAAGAATTTTAAAAAAAAGAAAATTCTCGTTGAAAAACCAATTTTTGAAAAATTTAGAAAACTTGTATTAAAAAATAAAAACAAAGTTTATGTTGCTTATAATTTTAGGTTTCACCCAATTATAAAAAAGATAAAACAAATTTGCTATAAACAAAATATTTTTTATACAAAGGTTTTATGTGGTTCATTTCTCCCGAGTTGGAGAAGTGATAGAGATTACACAAAGATATATAGTTCAAATACAAGAAGAGGTGGGGGTGTTTTATTAGACCTGAGTCATGAGCTTGATTATTTAAAATGGATTTTCGGTAATTTTAAAGTTGATAAAAAAATTTATAGAAAAATATCTTTTCTGAAAACTTCTTCTAAAGACTTTCTGTCAATTAATGCAAATATAAACAATAAGCATTTTTTTGAAATAAGTTTAAATTATTTTTTGAAATTTCCAAAAAGAGAGATCATAATTGAAGGTAAAAGCTTAAGCATTTACGCAGATCTATTAAAAAATCAAATTGTTTTAAGAAAAAAAAAAAAAATTAAAAAAATTAAATTTCCAAAAAATTCTTTAGCAAAAAGTTATCAGCTTGAACATGAAGATGTTCTGTTTAATAAGGGTAAAAATATCTGTGGATATTTTGACGCAGTGAATATTACAAAATATTTTTAAAATTAAGATTAAATGAATAATTTATCTCATCATGTTCAATTTTTGAACATTAGTCACATATTTTGAATGTAATATTTTCTTGATTTTTTATCATAAATTGCTAATCATTCAAAATGTCTGACAAACTTCACATTAGTCAAGTTGATAATTATAAAAAAAATTTTGGTATTGCTTATAGATCTTCAACTATATTTTACTTTAAGAAATCAAAAGAATTCAACACAATCGTAAATTTTATGGATTACTGGAAGATAAAAAAATCCATAGATGTAATGATAATAGCATCTTTAAGAGATATGAGTGGGAAACTAATATTTAGAGAACGAATTTCATTTGATAAAGGTTTTGTAATTAATTATACCCCTGAAATAGATCAAGAAAATTTTGAAGGTTCATTAGAGATGGAGGCGATTGCTAATGGAGATCTTGGTATACCTTATGCAGCAATGTTGGTAATTTATGAAGCAAAAAAAAGTATTTCATGGGTTCACGGATACACTAGAACGTATTCTTCTCATGAGATTGAAGAAGGAAAAATAATTGAAAGTGGAGAAGAGGCAGGATTAGTTTGCAGAGACACAAAGGACATAAGATCTTTTATTATAGGTCATAATGGAATAAATACTAAAGAAGAACAAGTAGCAACTCTATGGGTCTCAAATATTAAAGGGGAAATAATTGAGAAAAAAATAAAAATCAAAGAGCTGAATCCTTTCGAAACATTTATTATTTATCCAAGAGATCATATAGATAATTTAATAAAGTTTTTAGATGGATCAGAGGGGAATGTTGCGATCTCATTTAAGCTTAAAGGTGGATTTACTCGTACAGTTGTAGGAAATGAGTTGATAGATGGCTCCGAATTCCAGGTATATCACTCAAATTTCAATTACGGGAGACACGATCCAGGTTACATGAGTGAAAAAGAGATAGGATATTACAGTTATCCATTTACATCTAGTCATGAAAAACAAATAACTCATTTAGACAGTTTTTGTGCAAAAGGTAATTATGAAGTAATTACTAATAATAAAAAATATAATTTCAAAAGTGGGCATAGAAAAGATATTAATATGGGTGCAGAAGTTTTAAGTGTGAGAAGAACGGATGGAGAGTTTCCAAAAAGATTGAATATTGTTTTGTCTGCTTTTTTAAAAGGTGCAAAATGTAAACTTCCGATGGAGTCAGCACGTGGTTTTTATCATTCTGAGAGACCTCCAAAATATAGAATGTGGATGTCAGGGGCAATAGGTAAGAAATACAGGAGTAAAATAATCATACATGCTTTAACAGATCTTTATGGTCCTGTGAAAGATAGCATATTAACTCTCAAATTATATAGAGAGAAAACATTTGACATAATTGAAAAAAAAATAAACGGAGAAGAATTAAAGAAATTTGAAGAGGGCGTGTATGTTGATGAATTGTTTCCAGAACAAGCAAATCAATCAGAAAATGAAATTTGTCAGATTTGGGGGGAATCATCCTCATACGGTGGATTACAAGCTTATACCACAATAGAAAATAGTTACGGTAGCGCGAGTATTGAACACAACTACTAAAAAAAGTAGTCTTTTAGCTATAACTCTTAGCCTGAGTGGTAAAGATTACAAAAAAATATTGCAGTCCTGGAATATTTTAAAAAATAAATACAATATTGAATTTATAAGCTCTCGGTCACCTAAACCTCATATTACAATAATTAGTGGTTATATAAAAAATTTAAGTTTAATAAAAAAAAAAATTAGAAGAATTTATTTTAAAAGATTTATTTTAAGATCAGCAGGACTTGGAGTTTTTTTGATGGAAAATCCACTTATATATATTAGATGGGAAAAAAATTTATATCTAACTAAACTTTATGAATTGGTTGATAAAAATTTTAACGAGAAAATTTTTAAGAAGACAAAATTTTCAGGAAGTTTTTATTGGGTTCCAAAAACGACTATAGCTTATAAAGATTTTAAAATTAAAAATTTAGACAAAATTTTTAAATCATTGAAAAAAATATCTAAGCCATTAAGTGTTAAAGTAGATAAAATTGAGCTTATGTCTGTAAGCATTAAGCATGGAGAAAAAATAATTTTTTCTAAATTACTTAATTAAAAAAATCTTTTTTCTTTAAGACAAATTTATTTATAAAAAAATCATTTCTTATTTTTTTATAGGAAATTATTTTTTTGTTAAATTGGCTAATTATTCTATTTTGAAATTGCTTTCTTTTTGAAAATTTAATATTTAAATCAAAATTTTGTTTTTTTGGTTTAAAAAATTTTCTTTTTTTTATGATATAATATATGATTGCAATAAACGCAGATTTTACAGTTGACATAGAATACAGATATGGATTTTTATGATATTCTGAAATTGCATGAAATAAAATTTTTCCACCATCTAAGTCTTTTGAAAGCATATGAATTGTAGCACCAACAAGATCAGTATTACCATCATACAATGCCCAAAAATTACAATCTGAACCTTTATAATATGGAGAGATCCCCATATGTATGTTTATCGCTTTTTTTTTAATCAAATATTTTAAAAGATTTCCTTTAATAAAACTTGAGCCAAAAACAATATAAAGATCACTTTTTAAAAATTTTTCAATATCTTTTATTTTAACATAATTTAAATCTCCATATTGAAGTGGTAAAAGATTTATTTTGTTACTACTTTTAATATAATAATCCTTAAAAATTTTATTCTCTGCAGCCTTTACTTTTAAAAAATATTCTTCAATTAACTTATTTTTTTTATACAAACCATTTTTTTTACCCGTTAAAACTGTTGTACATTCTTGAACAACAAAAAGTTTTTTACAATTCTTACTAAGTAAATTGATTAAAAAATTATGCCTCCTCTGATTAGATGTGAATAAAGTAATTTTCATTTATTTAAT
>MDSZ01255357.1_pt1 | contig 27127 bp, 25 predicted proteins | sample 811201 | NCBI WGS metagenome assembly MDSZ01 (sample SAMN05326647, study PRJNA326480) | marine metagenome | isolation source: seawater | place: Indian Ocean: North | collected 2010 | reverse complement strand
TCTTTCATTTATTATTTCTTTTTTAAATATAAATTATTTATCAATTAGATATTTAATAATTTTAATTTTAATTTCAGTATTTTTTTTTTCATTTAAAATAAAATATATAAATTTCAAAATTGACTATTTTAAGTTTTTTTTGTTAATTTATTTTATTTTATCCCTTTCACCACCTACTGATGCAGATAGTTTAGATTATCATTTAGGTTATCCTTTAGAAATTTTAAGAAACGGGCATTATCCAAGATATGATTGGTATCACTCTTGGTTAATAGGAATATTTGATTTTTTAAATTATTTTGGCTTACTTATTGGTTCTAAAAATTTGGGACAGATGGTCAATTTTTTTGGATTAATCATAATATATAATAATTTAAAATTTTTAATTCAAAAGTATCAAATAGATAATCAAATTTTAATTTACATATTTTCAACTCCATTATTAATTTGGTTTGTTACATCACAAAAACCCCAATTATTTCCTGCAGCTATAATTTTTACTTCATTTATTCTTTTAGATACAGATTTTAAAAAAATTTTTTTAAAATATTTTACAATAATCATTTTTATATCATTTGCTTTTTTAAGTAAAATTTCATTTTTGTTTTCTTCATTTTTTATTTTATTTTTTTTAATTTTAAGTAATTTTGAGAGAAATAAATTGAAATATATCTCAATAGCAATTTTTTTTGTTTTATTAATAACTACGCCAATATTATATAAAAATTTTATTTTTTATAACGATATATATCCACCATTGATGACCAAAATTTTTGGAACAGGGGATTTATTTTTTTATGAATTTAGTGAAGGTTTAGCTAAAGACAAAGCCTCTTTCGAAGGTATAGGAATTTTGCAATCTATTTTTTTTCCAGTATTTTTATCAATTCCACAAAAAATATCTAATGCCACAATTTATTTGAGTTTAGGTTTTAATGTTTTTTTTATATTTGTATTTAAATATAAATCTTTTTTTACTAAAGAATTTTGGTTTGTATTATTTGTAACTATTACAATCTTGTCTTTACCCAATTTTCAACCTAGATATTTTTTAGATGTTTATTTAGTACTTATTTGTTTATTAGCTAAAAATTTTAATCAATTAAAGGAGTATAAATTATTTAAATATTTTAATATTTTATTAGCTTTTCAATCAGGTGTAATTTTATGTTTTTTAATAATTTCTTTATACACTTTAACACTTGGATCTTTAAGTCCTACATTATATAAAAAAATAATGAGTGAAAATGCACATAATTTTAACGTCACAAATTGGATTCACGAAAATGTACCAAAAAATTCATTGATAGTGTCTAATGCAGTACGATCTCATGCTTTATATAAGAATAATTTCATTTCAAGAGAGGTATTCTTTAGAGATCCTATAAAAAATTCTTACAAATACAAACCAGATTTTATAGGCCTAAATGAAGATGATGAATTTTCTGATTTTAAGTCTAAATGCTTAATAGATTATAAACATAATTATTTTTTTAAAGAAATACGTAATTTTATCTCAAGAAATAAAGAAACTAAATTTAAAGTTACTTTATATAAAAATAAATGCAAATAAACAAAAATTTTACTATTAAACTTTTATTTATTAATATTAATTTTTTATTATTCAGTTCTTATATTCACATCAGAGGAGATGTTAATCTTTTTTCAATCGAGGTATATAAATTTATAGATTTTTTTTACAATCTATCTCTTTTTTTAACTGTATTTATTTTTACAATTATTTTTTTTAAAAAAAAGTGTATTTCCTCGAAGAGCATAATAATATTTGCTATTTTAAATTTATTAATTTTTTTTAAAAATTTTAGTGAAATTTTGAGTTTTAATTTTATAAAAGAAATTATTATTTTTAATTCGATTTTAATTATTTTTTTTTCACTAAATTCTGTAAAATCTATTACATTTAAAGATATTGATAAAAATATAGATATATTAAATATTTTTTTATTAATTTCAGTAGTAATCTATTTTGCTCTACATACAGAAAATTATCAAACAATTGCTTTTGTTTTTGCATTTCCAAACTTTGATAGTTTGGATGATTTTTATTCAGCTGCAGTCAGAATCAGATTACATAATAGTTATTCTTGGATAGTATTTATTTATTTTATTATTAATTTTGCTGGATATATTTATACATCAAAAAATAAATATTTTTATTATATATTCACAGCCGTTTTTTATTTTATATTTTCATTAAATCTTTATATAAAGATTTTTTTTGTATTATTGATATCAGTATTTTTATTATTTGTTTTTTTTAGAAATTATTTAAGATTTTTGATTTATGTATTAAAATATTCCTTCATTTATTTTTTTTTAATTTCTTTTTTATTGGTAATTTTTCCATTCGAAAAAATATATGTTCATTCCAATGTTTTACATACAATTGTATTTGAAAATCATGATTATAAAGGCTTTGATTTTGATAAAGATTTAAGAATTAGTAACTATAAAATTTTAAGTTCTCAATCAGAATTTACTGAAAAATATCAAAATATTGAATGCAAATATTTAAAAGTTTGTTTTGATAATTTACATCCTAATTATTACTCGATGAAATCAGTTTTAGAAAGATTGGAAATGCAAAGAATAATTAAGAATGAGTTTTTTAAAGATAAAAAATCTTCAATTTTTGGCTATTATGATTTTTCTAAATTTCAAAAAAAAAATAGAGTATTTACACATAACTCATATTTGAATTTGTTATTTAGTCAGGGAATAATTTTCTGTTTGTTGTTCATTTATATTTTGTATAGTTTATTAAAACCTCTGTCATTTACCCATTCATTTCAAATTATAATTTTAGGTATATTTTTAGCACTCCCCATGATGGATGATTATCTTTTTAGAAATCAAATAGATACAACGATACTATCATGGATATTTTTGACAACTTTTTCAAAGGTAAACTTATTTTATGAAACATAAATTATTTTTGTTTTTTTTTTTAATTTTAATTCTTTCAATTAATTATATTGGAGGTAAAGAAAAATTTAAAATTAGAATGAATTTTACAAAAGAAATAAATTTACTTTCGCTTAAGTTTCACGATTTAAAACAAACTGGTGGAAATTATTCTTGTTTAGACTTTATCAATAATTATGAAATTAATTATAAAGAAGATCTAATAAAGTATAATTATAAAAAGCAAATTATTTTAAAATCAATAGATATGGAAATTCCAATACATAAAAATATTGCAGCTACTTTTTTAGAAAAAATTTTAATAGATTTAAGACTTTTAGCCAGAGAAAAACAAAATACTCTATATTTATTTTGCGATAGTGAAAATAATATTATAGGACTTTCAGTTTATAAGAAAAACTTAATTCCAAATTTTTTATTTCAAGTAAAGTAAAAAAAAATGAAAAGAAATATTAAAAAACAAAAGATATGTGTAATTGGAATGGGTTTTGTAGGTGCGGTGTCAGCTATAGTATTTTCAAATATAAGTAAAAATAATAAATCAAAATATAATGTTATTGGTATTGAAAAAAATGACTTAGAAGGAAAAGAGAAAGCAAAAAAACTTAATGATGGAATTTTTATTTCAAAAACTGAAGATAAAAATATTAATACTTACTTAAAAAAATCAAAGAAGTATCGAAATTTTGAGGTAAAATTAAATTTTGATGATTTAAGAGATGCTGACTATGTTATTATCGCAATAAATTTAGATCTAAAAGGAAGTATAAATAGTCCAAATATAGATTTTTCAAATCTAATAAAAGTTTCTCAAATTATAGGTTCTAAAATAAAAAAAAGTGCTTGTATTGTAGTAGAAACTACAGTGCCTCCTGGAACTTGTGATAAAATAATTATGCCTACGATTAAAAAAAAATTTAAATTGAGAGGAATTAATTCAAATCCCAATTTAATCCATTCCTATGAAAGAGTTACACCAGGTGCAGATTATATTAAATCAATTAAAAGTACCTCTCGTATTTACTCTAGCTCAAGTAATGAAGCTAAAAATAAGTTTATTAAGTTATATAAAGATGTAATAGATTTAAAAAATTTTTCATTAGTAGAGCTTGATAAATTTTTAGATAGTGAGTCAGCTAAAATTTTGGAAAATTCGTATCGAGCAATCAATATAGCTTTTTTACAAGAGTGGACAGAATTTTCTTTAATGAATAAATTATCAATCAATAAAATTTTAGATGCCATCAAATTGAGAAAAACTCACAACAATATTATGAGACCAGGATTAGGTGTTGGTGGATATTGTTTAACCAAAGATCCGATTTTTGCTTATTTTTCAAATAAAAATTTTTTTAAAGATAGAAAAAATCAATTTATCATTTCAAAATCTTCAATGAAAATTAATAAACAAATGCCAAATTTTACTTTTAATATTATAAAAAAAATTCTCAAAAATATCAAAAAACCAAAAATTGCAATTTATGGAATAACTTATAAAGAAGGAATTGGAGATTTGAGATTTTCTCCAAGTTTATACTTGGTAAAAAAATTATTAAAAGTTGGTTTTGATGTTGATATTTATGATCCTTTAGTAAAAAAACTACCAAAATCAGTTAATTCAAAATTAAATTTAAATTTTGATTATAATAAATATAACTTAATCTTATTTACAGTAAAAAATAAATTGATTGAAAAGTTTAAATTTAACAAAATTTTTTACAGAAAAAATTTTTATATAATTGATACTGATAAGTGTTTAAGTGAAAATATTACAAAAACTTTACTTAAAAAAAAGATAAACTTTATAAATTTTAATGCTTAAAAAAAAAATATTGATTATTGGTGGAGCTGGTTTTTTAGGGTTTCATTTAGCTAAAAAACTTTTAAATAATTATAAAGTTGATATTATAGATGATTTATCACGAGGAAAACTTGATAAAGATTTTCGATTATTGTTAAAAAATAAGAATGTTAATCTTATAAAAAAGGATATCTCCAAAAAAATAAATCTAAATTTTTTCAAAAAAGACTATAAATATATATTTCAACTTGCTGCAATTGTAGGAGTTAAAAATGTTCTATCTAACCCTTTTAAGGTCATAGAAAAAAACTTGATGATACAAATGAATAGTATCAAAATAGCTCAAAATCAAAAAAAATTAAAAAAATTCTTATTTACTTCAACTTCAGAAGTTCACTTGGGTAATGCTCAATTAAATAAAATCATTTTGCCTACTTCTGAAAATCATCAAATTATTTTACCAAAATTAGATCAAAAACGATCAACATATATGTTATCAAAAATAATAGGTGAAAACATGCTACATAATACAAATTTAAATTATATTATATTAAGGCCAAATAATATATTTGGAGAAAGAATGGGAATGTCACATGTCATTCCCGAATTGATTTATAGATTTATTTTTGCAAAAAAAAACTCATTTATTAAAATAGATAACCACAATCATTACAGATCATTTTGCTATATAGAGGATGCAATGGGTCAAATATTAAAATTAACTTTTTCAAGTATTACTCGAGATGTTTTTAATATTGGAAATGATAAGAATTATATTAAAATTTTTGATTTAGCTAAAATTATTCAAAAAATAACTAAAAGAAATGATTTAACAGTAACATTTGGAAAATTCAAAGATAATTCACCAAAAAAAAGATTACCATCTTTAAAAAAGATTAAATCTAAAATTAATATTAAGTTAAATAAAAACTTGAAAAGAGATTGTGTAGCTCTTTACAAATGGTACAGCAGAAAATTTTATGAAGATAGAAAAAATTATTGAGAAAAAAATAAGAAAAATTTCAAAAAAAAGGTTGCAATTGCACAAACCTTTTTTTGATAAAAGTGAAGTAAATTTGTTGAAGAGTTCAATAAAAAGTACTTTTGTTTCAACAACAGGCTATTTATCAAAAAAGTTTGAGTCAAATCTCAAAAAAATAATTAAATCAAAATATTTAATTGCTACAAATTCTGGAACGTCTGCACTACATGCAGCGTTATGTTCTTTAGATTTAAAAAAAAATGATGAGATTTTAGTCCCGTCACTTTCTTTTGTCGCCCCAGTTAATGCTATTTGTTATGTAGGGTGTATTCCTCATTTCATAGACACAGAAAAAAATTATCCACTCATCGATATTGATAAATTAGAGAAACATTTAAAAAAAAATACTAAACTAGTTTCTGGAAAATGTTTCAATAAGAGTACAAAAAAATTTATTAAAGCGATAATTGTTGTTCATATGTTTGGTCATTGTGTAGATATGAAAAGAATTAAGAATTTAGCATCAAGATATAGAATTAAAGTTATTGAAGACGCAGCAGAGGCGCTTGGATCAAAATTAAAGGGTAAGCAGGTAGGTACATTTGCAGACATTGGTATAATCAGTTTTAACGGAAACAAAATTATAACAACTGGGGCTGGTGGAGCAATAATCACTGATAGTAAAAAAATTTACTTGAAGTCAAAAAAATTAGTAAATGTTGGTAAAACTGGAAAATGGAAAAATGAACATGATATAATTGGTTATAACTATGGTATGCCAAGTTTAAATGCAGCTTTAGGAATTTCTCAATTAAAAAAATTGAGCAAGTTAGTAAAATTTAAAAGAGATTTATTTAAAAAATATAAAAATATTTTTTCAAACCTAGAATATTTAAGTATTTTAGAGGATAAAAAAAATTATACTTCAAATTATTGGTTACAAACAATTCTTTTAAAAGAAAGTTTTCAAAAACACAGGGATAGAATTATCAATCATTTAAATAATAAAAATATTCAAACGAGACCTTGTTGGAAACTTATACATACTTTAAAACCATATAGGAAATTTCCAAAAATGAATTTAATAAATTCTCAAAATTTGGAAAAAAAAATTATAAATTTACCTAGTGGTTATGATGTCAAGTAAAATTTATAAAATTGGTTTTTTTGGAGATAATATTTGGGCATTAAATTTTTTGAAAAAGGTCCAATTAGTTAAAAATTTAAAATTGAGTTTTATCTGTTCAAGAAAAAAAATTGATAAAGAAATAAAAAAATTTGCAAAAAAAAATAAAATAGATTTTTTTTCCTTTAAAAATATTAACGAAAAAAAAAATATACAGAAAATTGTAAGTTATAATTGTGATTTATTAGTTTCTCTTTCTTATGATCAAATTTTTAAAAAAGATTTATTGAATATATTCCGTAACAGGATCATTAATTGCCATGCTGGTAAGTTACCTAACTATAGAGGAAGAAATGTTCTCAATTGGGTTCTAATAAATGGTGAAAAAAATTTTTTTATTTCTGTTCATATAATAGATAGAAATATTGATTTAGGTAATTTGATTTTAAAGAAAAAATTTGTGATAAAAAAAAATTATAATTATAAAGATTTACTTGAAATTTCCTATAAAGAGTGCCCAAAAGTTTTACTCAAAGCTATAAGAATTTATTTTAGATCAAAAAATTTGAACTCTTTTTATAAAATTCAGGGAAGGGGAAAATATTATAAAAAAAGAGTTAAGGGAGATGAAAAACTGAATATTAAAAAAAAAAATATTGAAATATTTAATTTTATCAGAGCTTTGACTCCTCCAGGGCCTTATGCAAGATTTTTATTTAAAAAAAAAGAATATAAGATTAAAAAGTCTAAAATAATAAATAAAAAAAAATTGAACAATCAAAGAATATTTATCAATAAAAGTAAGAAACATATAGATATAGATAAATACGATGGGCAAATAAGATTGTATTATTAATGAATATGAAAAAAATAATGATAATTGCTGAAGCTGGAGTTAATCACAATGGATCAATTTCAATCGCAAAAAAATTGATTAAAGCAGCAAAGTTTACTGGTGCTGATTATGTAAAATTTCAAAGTTTTAAACCTGAAGAGCTTTGTACTTATTATGCTAAAAAATCTAGTTATCAATTTAAAACAACAAATAAAAATGAATCTATGCTTAAGATGTTAAAGAAATATGAATTAAAAGCTAAAGATTTTGTTAAATTAAAAAAATTTGCAAACAAAATTAATATCAAAATTATTTCAACAGCTTTTGATTTCCAAAGTGCAAAAGAGTTAAATAAAATTGGAATACCAATATTTAAAACTGCTTCCTCTGATGTAACAAATTTACCTTTATTAAAATTAATCTCTAGCTTTAAAAAACCCATGATAATTTCAACTGGAAGATCCTACTTAAGTGAGGTTAAAGATGCTATTGATATTATTAAAAAACAAAACAAGAGATATGCTATTTTACATTGTGTAAGTAATTACCCTACAGATTTTAGTGATTTAAATTTAGATGTAATAAATCAATTAAAGAAGAAATTTAAATGTGAAATTGGTTTTTCCGATCACACCGATGGTATTCATGCTTCTCTTGCGGCGGTATGTTCTGGTGCAACAATCATTGAAAAACATATTACTTTGAATAGAAATATGAAAGGTCCTGATCATTCTAGTTCACTTGAACCAAATCAATTTAAGGAGATGGTCTCTTGCATAAGAGATATTGAAAAAGCATTTGGTAATAAAATTAAAAAACCTACATTTTCAGAAATGAAAGGACGCAATACATCAATGAAATCTTTGGTTGCAAAGAAAAATATATATAAAGGAGAAATTTTTAATATTGATAACATTTCAATAAAAAGACCTGGAATTGGTTTAAAACCAAAATTTTATTTTAAAATTTTAGGAAAAAAATCAAAAAGAGATATTAAATTTGATCAATTAATAAAAATGAGTGATTTTAAGTGAAAAAAAATATAATCGTTACTGGTGGATCAGGTTTTTTAGGATCACATTTTATAAAAAAATTTAACCATAATTTTAAAAGAATTTATAATTTTGATATAAATAACAATAAGTCGATTTTGAAATATAAAAATGTAAAATTTATCAAACAAGATATTACAAAAAAAATTAATATAAAAAAATTAGAAAAAATTGATTTAATTATACATACCATTGCAAAACAACCATATGGTCATAATCAAAATTTTAAAGATTTTATAAAAGTAAATGTTGATGGAATTCAAAATATTTTAGAGTATTCTAAAAATTTAAATGTTAAAAAAATTATTACATGCTCTAGTTTCAGCGTATACGGTAAACCTTTAAATTTACCAGTAAATATCAATCACTCATTATCGCCAACAAATTATTATGGTTTATCAAAACTTCTTGCTGAAAAAATTTCTATTTTTTATGCAAACAAATATAACATTAAAAATATTATATTAAGATTTGATGGATTATTCGGATTTGGTCAAAATTTACCTGGATTTATTGATTTTGCTATAAAACAAATTAAAAGAAACAAAAATATTGAATTATTTTCTTTAGGAAAGCAAATTAGAGATCAGGTTTTTATTGAAGATGCCACAAAAGCTATAATGAAAGCTTCTTTATATAAAACTAAAAAAAACAATGAAATTTTCAACATTGGAGGTGGTGAACCAAAAAATAATTTAGAAATTTGTAAGAAAATTATAAAAAAAACTCATTCAAAATCAAAAATAGTGTTATTAAAAAAAAAGAATAAAAATTTTGACTATAATTTCTATATGTCACTAATTGAAACAAAAAAAAGGTTAGGTTATAAATCATCAAAATTTGATAATATTTTGAAACTACTTTTAAAAAAATATGATTTCTAAAAAAAAATATACAGTCGCTTCACCATATTTTTCCGAAAATGATATAAATTTTGTGAAGTCTAAAATTAGTAATGTATTAAAAGGAAGGTTGAGCACTGGTCCTTATACTCAAGATTTTGAAAAAAAATTTGCTAAATTTATTGGATGTAAATATGCTGTTTTTTTAAATACTTGTACAAGCGCTTTAGAGATATCTATAAAATCTCTCAATTTAAAAAAAAATGATGAGGTGATAGTACCAGTACAATCTTTCATTGCTGATGGAACCTGCGTATCTAATGTAAATGCAAAAATAATTTTTGCCGAAATAGATAAGAAAAATTTTTGTATAAATTTAGAAGAAATTAAAAGACTTACTTCAAAAAAAACAAAAGCTATTATTTTAGTTTATTTTGGTGGGTATATTCCTAATGATTTAAATAAGATTAAATCTTATTGTTCAAAAAAAAAGATAAAAATTATTGAGGATTGTGCACACTCAATCGGTGGATCAACTAAAAAACTTAATTTAGGATGTATTGGATATAGTGGTTGTTATTCATTTTTTTCAACTAAAACAATTACTACTGGAGAAGGTGGTATGTTGACTACAAATAATAAGTCATTACATAGATTTGCTTTATCCATGAGGGAAAGAGGTAGAGACTGGTCAAAAAAAAAAGAACTTTATTATCATGAAGGTAGAAATTGTAGAGTTCCAGAAATAAGTGCTGTTTTAGGTTTAAACCAGCTTTCAAATCTTAAAAAATTTATAAAACATAGAAATAAAATTGTAGATATTTATGATAGAGGCTTAAAAGACAATCCACATCTTGAAACTCTTAAGAAGAATAAAGATTATAATTATTCAATTTGGAAACATGTTACATTGATTAAGAATAAAAAAATTTCTAGATTAAAACTTCAAAAATATCTTATAAATAATTATAATATTTATATTAATTGGGCTTATGATCCACCTCTTCATTTGCAACCATATTTTAAGAATAAATACAAAATAAAGAATGGTTACTTAAAAAAAACTGAAATACTTATGTCCAGACATTTTCATTTACCACTACATCCTTCAATTAGTATTAATGATGCAAAATATATTTTAAATTGTTTGAAAAAATCATTAATTAGGATGAAGTTTGAGTAAAATCTTAATTCATCAGCCAGAGTATATTCCATGGGTTAATTTTTTTTTACGAATCAAATATTGTGATATTTATGTAATTTTAGACGATGTACAGTACTCAAGAAGAAGTTTTCAAAATAGAAATATAATTACTAATTCAAATAAGGATTTCTATTTAACAGTACCAATTAAAAAAAATAAATTTAATGCAAAAATCAACGAAATTAAAATAGATTATTCAGAAGATTGGATAGATAATCATCTTAAAGCAGTTACTTTATCATATAAAAAATATAAAAACTTTGCAGAAATATTTTTTGACTATAAAAGAATTCTAAATAAAAAATTTAAATATTTAGCAGATTTAAATATTGAGCTAATTAATATAATAATTCAAAAATTTCAATTTAACTGTAAAATTTTTTTAAGTTCAGAATTAGACATTAAGAAAAAAAAATCTAGTTTAATATTAGAAATTTGTAAAAAATTAAATGCAAATCAATACATTACAGGAGAGGGTTCAAAAAAATATTTAATAGAAAAAGAATTTTTAGATAATAAAATTGACATTAAATATATAGATAATAAAAGAGAATTTAATTTATCTATTTTAGATTACTTATTTAAAGAAGGTTACAACAAAGACAAAATACTTCTATGAAAAAGGTTTTATTTGTTACTGGAATCAGAAGTGATTATTTTATTCAACGACCTATTATAAAAGAAGTTAAAAAATCAAAAAAATTAAAAGAATATTTAATCGTTACAGGAGCACATCTAGAAAAAAAATTTGGATACACGATAAGAGAAATAAAAAAAGATAAATTTAATATAAAGAAAATTATTAGAAATATTAAGTTAGGAGATAATTACTATTCTAGAGCTAAAAGTGCATCATTGTTACTTGATGGATTGATTGATTTTTTAAAGAAAAATAAAGTTGATATAATTATAGCTCCCTATGACAGGGAAGAGTCGATAGCAGCTGCATTAGCTGGTACATATATGAATATTCCAGTAGCACATCTAGGGAGTGGGGACAGAACTCGTGTCAATGTTGATGGAGTTATTAGACATAGTGTTAGTAAACTTTCAAGTTTATTTTTTTGTTTTACAAAAAAAAATGCAGAAAGAATCATCAAGCTTGGAGAGGAAAAATGGAGAGTTCATAATACAGGTCACGTCGCTATTGATAGATACAATCAAGTGCCCGTTATGAAATTTAAAGATATAAAAAAAAAACTTAATGTCAATTTTAAAGAAAAAAAATTTATAGTATTAATACAACATCCTGTAAGTAATTGGGTTAGTAAAACAAAAAAACATTTTTTAGAAACATTAAAATCAATTGATAAGATTGGTGTTCCAACTTTTATAATAAAATCTAATTCTGATCCAGGTTCTTTAACAATGGAAAATCTTTATAAAAAATTTAAATTTAAAGAAAATAAAAAAGTATTTTATTTTAAAAATTTAGAGGAAAATATTTTCATTAATTTGATGAAAAATGCATCTTTATTAGCTGGAAATTCAAGTATGGGAGTCCTCGAATCACCAAATTTGAAAATACCTGTTGTAAATATTGGATTAAGACAAAAAGATAGACAAAACGCTGGGAATATTATTTTTGTAAAACATGATTGTAAAAAAATTCTTCTTGCAATGAAAAAATCGTTATTTAACTCAAAATATATACAGAAAATTAAAAGCTTAAAAAATCCATATGGAAATGGCAATACTGCTAAAAAAATTAGAAAGATACTTGAGAAAATTGATATAAATAGTCGTCTTATAAATAAAAAAATTACTTATTAAATAATGCAATCAATTTATATAACAAACAATACTTCTTCAAAACAAAATTTTAGTACTTTTGATAAATACTTAATTAAAGAAAAAATCATAAATGAGACAAATTTAAATTTATACTCATTTTTCACTAAAAATAATAATTCTATTTACAATCAAAATGATAACTTTGTAACTAATCTAGGATCAATCTTTTATAAAAATAATTTTAATAGAGAGGCTAATAAATTAATTTTAAATGAAATTGAGAAAGGAAAAGAATTAAGTGAAATATTAAACGATAGTCAAATTAGTGGACAGTTTGTTTTGATTATATACTTTAATAAAAATTTATTTTTATGTACAGATAGACTAGGTTATTATCCATTATATATTTATAAAAAAGATCAAATAGTATCTATTTCAAACTCCTTTTTATTATTGGCAATTAATAACAAGTCTACACTAAATTATTTAGGTATATCGCAATATTTGTCAGAAAATTATAGATATATTACATACGCTTGTTGTAATGAAAATATTACCAATGAGATAAAATATTTTGAGCCAGGTACAATTTATTCACTAAATAATAATAAATTAGATATAAAGAAATATTATAATATTAAAGAAAATCTTGAATTTGGAAAATATAATAATTTTAAAGAAATAGTAGATACAGGTACCGAAATATTAAAACAAAATCTTTCTAAATTAAAAAATTTAAACATAAGGTCAGATATTACTGGTGGTGTTGACACAAGACTGATAATTGGAATTTTAAAAAATTTAAATTTAGATTTTAAAGCAGGTTCACAAGTAATAACGGAGTATGAGGATTTTTCAACACAAGGTAAATATAGTGAGTTAAAAATAATTAATGAAATTTCTAAATTATATAATTTGGATTTAAGTCTTTTTACAGATAAAGATTATAATTCAAATTCTGAACTAATTGATGAAATCTCTTTATTTCATAGTAATAAACAAACTTATAACCGAAGAACTTCATATTTCTATAATTCATTAAATGATGGATCACAAATTCATGTTTCGGGAATGAGTGGTACTGAATTAATGAGACTATCTTATTATGATTATTTTAAATCTAACACGAAATTGGATTTATCAAAATTTTTAAGAATGTTTGTTGAGCAAGTTGATGTAATGAGAAACAGTCTAATTAGCACTGATAGCTATTATGAAAATATAAAATTATTTTATGAAAAAAACATAAGTGGTTTAAATTATGAAAAAGCTGAAGATTTATCATCTTATATTGATTATTTTGCATTTTATAGAACACACTTTTGTCGATATTTAAGTTTGGCAAATAGTTTTACACCTTTTTATACTCCTTATGGAGATCACAATTTTGCAACATTTATGTACCAAACTTCGTATCAACAAAAGAAAAAATTTAAAATACAAAGACAAATACTTAAAAACTTGGATCCAAAATTGGCTAAAATAAATTCAACAAGAGGAATTCCACTTACAATGGTTGATTTTTTAAATTTTTATAGATTTAAAAATTTAATAAATATTAATGTTCCTCAACAATATTTTTCATTTTTAGATAAAACAAAGACCAATTTATATAAAAATTTAATTTCATTATCTTTTAAAAATAAATCTTTCTACAATTTATTTAAAAATAACATTGAGGACAAAAATAAAACAAAAAAGAATCTATGGAATCTATCTAATGATTTTACAATTGTAAAAGATTTAGACGAATATTTAGATAAAGATTCATCTGTATTTGATCTTATAGACAAAAAAAAATTAGAACAAAAGGTAAAAGAAGATTGTAATTATAATGTTCTAAATAGAGTAATTAATTTAGAGAAAATTTTAAATATAATAAAATTATGATGAAAAGAATTTTAGTTATTTCTCCACACCCTGATGATGAAACATTGGGAGTAGGAGGTACATTACTTAAACTTCAAAAAAAAAAGATATTTTGGTTAAATATAACTAAAATGGATAAAAACTTTGGTTACACTTTAAAACAAATTAAGCAAAGAGAAATACAAATAAAAAAAATTAATAAGATTTATAGATTTAAAAAAAGTATACATTTTGATCTTCCCGCAAATCAGCTAGATAAATATTCATTAGATTCTCTTATAAAGAAATTAAAAGAAGTTTTTAACAAAATAAAACCCGATGTTGTTTTTATTCCTAATTCTGATGATGTTCATTCAGACCATCTTGTGGTTTCAAAAGCTGCCTTATCTTGCTGTAAATCTTTTAGAAATAAAGATATAAAAAAAATTTTTTTGTATGAAACACTATCAGAGACAAATTTTAATTTACTTTCAAAATCTTCATTCAAACCCAATTATTATGTGAATATTTCAAAAACTTTTAAATCAAAATTAAAAGCTTTAAAAATTTACAAGTCCGAAATTGGAAAACATCCTTTTCCAAGAAGTGTTGCTTCAATTACTAGTTTAGCAAAGTTAAGAGGTTCTGAAAGTGGATACAAATTTGCAGAAGGTTTTAAATTAATATTTGAAAGAGATGAATAAATTTATAATTACTGAAAATCAAACTGTTGCTCAAGCAATCAATCTCATGAATAAATTAGGTGAAAGATGTCTGGTAGTATGTGATAAAAAAAAACTACTTGGCTGTTTGAGCTCTGGAGATATTAGAAAAAATATTTTAAAAAATAAAAATTTTAATAAAATAAAAGTTAAAGAAATATATAATAAAAAACCAATTTTTTTATATGACGAAAATTTTTCATATGAAAAAGCAAAAGAAATTTTTTTACAAAAAAAAAATGATATTTTGCCAATTATAAACTCAAAAAAACATGTTGTAGATATAATTTTTTCACATGATATACTTAAAAGTAAAGATAAAAAAATAATTTTTCGTAAAGATGTAACTGCAATTATAATGGCAGGTGGTTTTGGAACAAGACTTGAGCCCGTATCACATATTCTACCTAAACCTTTAATACCGATAAATAATAAGCCTATAATTGAATATGTTTTAAAAAATTTCCTTTTTGAGGGTATTAATAAATTTGTTGTTACAGTGCATTATAAAGCAAAATTATTAGAGGCTTTTTTCCAGGAATTTAAAAGTGAAAAAAAAAATATTTCACTGAAATTATTTAAAGAAAAAAAACCTCTTGGAACTATAGGGGCTTTACGAAAAATTAGTAGTATTAACAAAGATTTTTTTTTAATAAATTGCGATACATTAGTCAAATATCCATTTTATAGAATTCTTAAGGCCCATAAGCATAACAAAAATGTACTGACAATAGTTACAGTTAAAAAAAAATTTCAGGTTCCATATGGAATTTGCGAAGTAAACAATTTAGATAAATTGCTAAAAATCACTGAAAAGCCAGTGAATTATCATAATATAAATATTGGACTTTACGTTATGTCACCAATTATAAAAAAGTTTATTCCATTAAATAAAAAATTAGATATTGATGTGCTAATTAGAAAATTAATAGACAAAAAAATGAATATTGGAGTATATAGAATAAACGAAAAAAATTGGTCTGATGTTGGTGAGTGGGCCAATTATAATTTAGCGAGGAAAAAACTTTATGAAGATGAATAAAATTTTAATAGTTGGTACAGGTTCTATTGGAAGAAGACATGTGGATAATTTTAGCAAATTTGTTAATGAAATAGATATTGTAGATGTTAGAGAAGATAGAATTGAAGAAGCGAAGTCTAAATTTAAAATAAATAAATCTTTTAAAGATTATAATGAAGCAATTGACTCAAATAAATATGATTCAATAATAATTACAGCACCACCACATTTACATTTACCAATAGCAGATAAGGCTGTAAATAAAAATAATAATATATTTATTGAAAAACCTCTTGGAATGAATGTAGAGGGATGGGATCAAATAGCAAAAGAATGTAATCAAAAAAAACTCATCAATTACGTTGCTTATTGTCATAGACATATTAATTATACTCAAAAATTTAAATCAATAATCGATAGTGGTAAAATTGGAAAAATCTTTAATATCGTAATTAGATGGGGATCTTATTTACCAGACTGGCATCCATGGGAAGACTATAGAACTTTTTATATGGCAAAAAAAGATCAAGGTGGAGGAGCTTTACTTGATGAGAGTCATGGAATTGATTTATTAAGATTTATTTTTGGAGAAGTCGATGAAGTTTTTGCAGTAGTTGATCAAATTTCTAATTTAGAAATTTCAGCAGATGATCATGCTTTTCTGACATTAAGATTAAAGAATAAATCTTTAGCTCAAATAAGTTTCGATTTAAATGCTAGATACACTTTTTGCAAAATAGAAGCCACAGGTGAAAATGGAACAGCAATATGGGATAGAGTAGAACATAATATCAAAATCTATGATGCTGATAAAAAAAAATGGGAAACTGAAAGTTATACTAGAGATGATTTTCTTAATATGTATCCAAATCAAACACAACATTATATTAATTGTATTGAAGGTAAATCAAAGCCAATTATTGATATTCAAGACGCTTTAAAAACTCAAAATGTGATTGATAAATGTTTTGAGTCTTCATCAATTAAGAAGTTAATTAAAATATGATAATATTTAAAAATGAAGATTGGCATTGAGAATTATCCTTTCATAAAATTTTCAAATATTGGTCCAAAAGTTTTTTTAACTAGATTAACAGAAAATATAAAAGATAGAAAATTAGCTCAAATAAAATCATCTAATTTACCTTTTTATGACATAGGTCTGTTTTCAGTTCTTGCTAAAAATTTTTATAAAATTCCATACATATTAAGATTCGATGGATTGTATATGGATAAAAATAATACAGTTGGAAATTCAGATAAATTAAATAAGATATTATTTGATAAATCAATTAACTCTCATGGAATAGTATTTCAAACTGAATTTTGTAAAAAATTATATACAAAAAATTTTGATGGTATAAAAATTAAAAATACAGTCATTCTCAATAGAATACCTAGATCATTTAATAAAGGTAAAAGCATTGAAAGAAAAAAAATTGGTTTCAAAAATGATGATATAATAGTTGTTTTATCGTCCAACTGGCGAAGACATAAAAGACTTGAGGAAGCTCTTCAATTTTTGAACTTTTTTAATTCAAAAAATAGTAAAAAAATTAAATATTTGGTACTTGGAAAAACAAAAATTAAAAATAATATTGAGAATGTTTATTTTGCCAGAGAGGTTCCTACAAATAAATTAAGTGAATGGTACAATCTTGGAGATTTTTATTTTCATCCAGCATGGCTCGAGCCCGCAGCAAATACTATTGTTGAAGCAATAGGATGTAATTTACCTGTAGTTTGTTGTAATAATGGTGGACCAAGTCAAATGATTAAAAAGTTTAACGCAGGTATAATATCCAACTGCGATAAAGAATATTCTTTTGAAAAAGTAGATTTATATAATCCTCCAAAACCAGATTTTGAGGATTTATATAAGTGTTTTAATCTAATGATAGAAAATCTAAAAAACTATAAAAAACAAATAAATTATGAAGAGGTATTTATAGATAAATCAACTGATCTATATATTAATTTTATCTCTGAAACTTTAAATAAATGAAAAAAAAAACAATAATTTTATTATCCGCAAAAAGATGTGGTACAACGGCGGTAGCTAATGTTTTTAGAAATTCATCAGAAGTTAATGTTTGTAGCGATAACCAAAAAATAGACAATTTAGAAATAAATTTTTGGAATAATGCATACTATGAACTTAAAAAAAAACCAAATGATCTAAAAAAAAATTTAATTAAATTTATGCCCTCAATTTTTGAAAATAGAGAAATTGAAATTAATTCTAAAGAAGATATTTTTGATTTATGGAATCTCATTTTAGAAAAAAAAGGACCAATAATATTTGATAAATCACCAAAATATTTAGAGAACATGTCCTTTCTAAATTTAATAAGTGATTATAAAAAAAATCACGAAGTAAAAATAATAGGAATGATTAGAAACCCTTTAGATGCAATTACTAGTCAATATGAACTTTGGCATGAGTATACAAATGAACAAGATTTAAATGACAGAGAAAATAAGTGGCTGGCTTATTATAATAATTTGGAAAATTTTTTAGAATTAGAAAATGATATCAAATTTATAAAATATGAGAATTTAGTTAAAAATCATGAAAATTTTAAAGAGTTATTTGATTATTGTAATTTAGTATTTAATGAAAATTATACCAATAAATTTCAAAGAAAAATTAATGAACGTCATAAAATCAGTATGTTTAAAAAAATTAAAGATTGGAAATGGACAAATGCTTTTAATAATCATTTAAATAAATATGATTATTTAAATTATAAAAAAAAAAATTATTTCTTCTTAAATTATTTATTTAATCTTAAGTTTAATAATTGGAAACGTTATATTCCTTTAAAAATTAAAAATTTTACTAGAGATATATTTAAAAATTAGAAAAGATTCTTATTTTTTTTAACCCATTCAAAAGTATTAATGATACCAATTTTAAATTTTGTTTTAAATTTTTTTCCTACAAAGTTATTAATTTTATTCATATTTGCTAAACTTTTTTCAGGATCTAATTTTACTTTTGGTTTAAGAATTATTTTTGCTTTTTTATTTGTTAATTTTTGAATTATAGAAATTAACTTTAAAACTCCTATGCTTTTTTCATCACCTATATTAAAAACATCAAAAAATTCTTTTTTTTTGTTAATTTTTTTCATGCATTCAAAAAGATAATTTATTACATCATCAATATATGTAAAATCTCTGAAGTTTTTACCCTTATTGAAAAGATAAATTTTTTTATTATTAAAAATTGATTTAAAAAAAATAAAAATCGACATGTCAGGTCTACCATAAGGACCATAAACTGTAAAAAATCTAAAACCAATGCTGCTTATTTTAAAAATTTTAAAATAGTAGTAAGCTATGTTTTCAGTTGCTATTTTTGAGATCCCGTAAACAGACAGTGGTTGTGATATAGAATTTGTCTCTCTAGTTGGATACTTTTTATTAAAGCCATATACAGAACTCGATGAGGCATATAGAACTTTTTTAATTTTATTTCTTCTAGCTAGTTCATAAATTTTGATAGTATTGTTAATATTTTGATCAATATAAAATAAGGGATTATCAATTGATTTTCTTACTCCAGCTTCAGCTGCAAGATGAAATATTATATCAATTTTAGGCAATTTAATTTTATTTACATCTTTAAGATCTTTTTTAAAAAAATTAAACTTTTTATTTTTTTGTAAAATTGCATGTCTTTGCTTTTTAAATCGTAAATCATATGATTTAGAAAAATTATCAATTCCATAAACTTCAAATTTTTTTTTAAGAAGTTTGTTTGTTAAATGAAAACCAATAAATCCACAACATCCAGTAATCAGAATTTTTTTCATAAATTATCAATAGATTTGATATAACAATTCTTGTTAAATTAAAATAATTAAATTACTTTGTTAAAAGTAATTAATATCAAATCAGAGTTTGATACTTCAAATTGAAAAATATATATTAGAAAATTATGAATTTAGGAAAAAAATATATTTTATTGATGGATCATATTCACAAAGATTCAATCAAAAAATTTAGAAATATATTTCATTTAATTAATGAAACAGACTTGAAAGTAAAACATTATAAATTTATTCAAGCAGTGGTATTAGATATAAGAAAAATAAACTTCAGTTATTTTGATAAATTTAAAAATTTGAAATTAATTGCCAGGTTTGGTGTAGGTTATGATAATGTTGATTTAGATTATCTAAATAAAAAAAAATTAAGTTTAGCTATAACTAATAAATCAGTGATTAATCCGGTAGCAGAACATACAATAAGTTTGATTTTTTCAATTTTAAAAAAAATAAAAAAATTTGATAATTTTAGTAGAAAAGAATTTTGGAAAAAAAAAAAAATTGATTATAGACCTAATGATTTGTATAAAAAAAAAGTATTGATTATAGGATATGGAAACATAGGAAAAAGAGTTGCAAAATTTTTATCAGTATATAACTGTGAAATAAAAATATATGACCCATATGTTAAAAGTTCAAAATATAAGAATCAAAGAAATCTTAAAAAAGCTTTACAGCATTCTGATATTGTATCTTTACATTTACCATTTAGTAAAAAGACACATAAATTTTTTAATAAAAAATTATTTGATTGCATGCAACCAAATTCTATATTTATCAATACTTCAAGAGGTAAAATTGTTGATGAAAATGCCCTGATAAATAAATTGAAAAAAAATAAAAATTTTTTTGCAGGAATAGATGTTTTTTATAATGAACCAATTTCAAAAAAAAATAGTTTAATCAAGCAAGAAAATATTTTAATGACCCCACATATTAGCACCAGTTCAGAATTTACAAGATATGAGATGTCAAATGAAGTTCTTTCTAATATTAGAAATTTTTTCAAAAATAAGGTTTCATCAAAAAACTTTTTGAAGAAAAACTTACTTTAAATAAAATATAATTTTTATTATATGAAAAAAAAAAACAATGTTGTTTTAATTGTACTAGCTGCATATAATGCTGAAAAAACTCTTAAACTCTCAATTGAAAGTATATTAAACCAAACTTATAAAAAATGGAAATTGATACTAATTGATGATGGATCAAATGATAATACTTTAAAAATAATTAATAGCTATAAAGATTTAAAAAAAATAAAAATTATTAGAAATAAAAAAAGACTTGGACTAACTAAATCTTTGAATAAAGCAATAAGAAATGAAAGTTGTACCTTTATTGCAAGAATGGATGCTGATGATTTTAGTTTAAAAAAGAGGTTGGAAAAACAAGTTAAATTTATGTTAAATAATAAAAATGTAAGTTTATTGGGAACCAATGTTAATTATTATGATAATCACAATAATTTCATTGCTAGATCAAATTTACCTTTGAACAATTTTGATATTAAAAATTTGATAATAAAAAAAAACCCATTCGTTCATTCTAGCATTATATTTAGGAAAGAATTTTATGATGAATTAGGTGGATATAATGAATTTTTTTTTAATGCTCAAGATTACGATATGTGGCTTAGGGGAAAAGAAAATTATGAATATAGAAATTTAAAAGGAAGGTTTTTAAATCATAAAATGAAAAAACATATTACTTTTGTAAAAGGTCTGTATGGCATTTTAGCTATGATTACTAATTTAAGATTCGATAAAAAATTTCATATATCAGTAATATGGATATTTATTAGTTTCATGTTATTGATAATTAAACAATTAAGAATTTATAAGTAAAATTTTGTCTAAAAATAAAAAAATTGGAGTTATAATTGAAGATCCAAGGATAGGTGGACCTCATAAACAGATTATTTATTTTGCTAATTCCCTAAAAAAAAATGAATTAAGTAAAGTTGATTTAACATTTTTTTTACCTAATACGTTAAATAATTTCATAATTAAAAAAAATTTTAAAATAGTAAAATTAGATATTAGTTATCTTAATATGAAAAATTTTTTTTCTTTTTTTATAAATTTTATATTTGACATAAAAAAAATCATTTATTTATTTAGAAAACATAAAATTGATATAATTTATGTTGCAGGTGGAATACTTTGTTTTAAAACTATACTTTCAAGTATAATTTTAAAAAAAAAAATAATTTGGCATATCCATGACACAAATTCAAATGTCATAATAAAATTAATTTTTAACATATTATCATTTTTTATTGATAAAATTATCTTTGTTTCGTTAAAATCTCAAAAATATTACCAACAGTTTTTTATTGATAAAAAAAATTTAATTATAAACTCATCAATAGATTTAAAATACTTTAGAAATTTGAAAAAAAAATCTTTTAGGAATAAAACTTTCAAAATCACTGTGGTGGCAAATATTAATCCAGATAAAGATATAATTACATTGATTAATGTGGCAAATGAAATATCGAAAAAGACAAATAAGATTATAATAAATATATATGGAAAAGTTTGGGACTCACAAAAAAAATATTTTGAAAATTGTAAAAACTTGATAAAGAAATATGATTTAAAAAATATTTGTTTTCATAAAAAAGAAAATAATATTAAAAAGATCTACAAAAATTCTGATGTTCTTTTATGCACATCTAGGAATGAGTCTTTACCTCTAGTCGTTTGTGAGTCGATGGCGATGGGGCTACCTATTTATTCAACTGATGTTGGGGATATCAAAAAATATATAGAATTTTCAAAAAGAAAATCCGGTAAAATTTTCAAAATTGGTGATTATAAAACTATTTCTAATGAGATTTTAAAAATCTATCAAGATCGAAATAATTTAAAAATTTATAGTCGCAATTCAAGATTTATAGCAGAAAAGTTTTTTAATATTTTACAATACAAAAAAAAAATTTTAGATTTATTAAATTCTAAATAATGTATAAGATTATCTGATTAGACTTCTACAAAAAATTATAAAATAAAAATGATTACATATATTATTTTCATATTAATTTATTTATTAATTCTTAATATATTATTTAAAAACTTCAAATTTTTGAGACATAATCTACATAATCAAAAACATAAAAAAATAAATGAAAATATTTTATATCAAACTGGTGGGATATTTTTTTTACCAATTATTCTAGTTTTGATTTATTATTATAAGATCGATTTAAATATTAAACAAAATTTATTTTTTATTTTTTTAATATTTTTTTTTATAATTGGTTTTGTTTCAGATATAAAATCTAACTTTCATCCAACAATAAGATTGTTACTGCAAATTATTGTTGTTTCAATTTTGATTTATTTATCAAATTTTTTTATAGAACGGAGTGGAATATCTATTCTCAATGATTTATTACAAAATTCCTTTTTTAAATATTTTTTTATTATTTTTTGTGTAGTAGTTTTCATAAACGGATTAAATTTTACTGATGGAATAAATCTTAATACCACCGGTTATTTGATAACTGTATTTCTTTCACTTTTATTCATATCAAATAAAATTATCATTTTTAATGAAAATTATTTAAATTTTTTAAATATGCTTATCATCTCATTATTATTATTTTATCTATCTAATTTTTTTTATAATAATATTTTGGGAGACTCAGGGGTATATGTTTTGGGTTTTGTTTTATCTTTTATCGTAATTAGCTTTGTAAATCAAAATTTAGAAATTTCACCAATTTTAGCGATAAACCTTCTATGGTATCCAGCATTTGAAAATCTTTTTTCAATAATTAGAAAAAAAAAAAATAAAGTAAATGCATTTGAACCTGATACAAATCACTTGCACTCATTAATATTTAAATATTTTAAAATGAATATTAATAAATCTGATAAATTTAATCACAATCTTTCAGGAATTTTAATGAATTTATTTTTCATTCCTAATATGTTGATTTCAATAAAATATTATAATTCTTCCTTAATTTTAGTTTTAAACACTTTGATTTATATTTTTTTTTACATATTTATTTATTTGTGTTTAAACAGGCATATTTACCAAAAAAATAAAAACAAATGAAAATTGCAGTTATAGGCGCAGGATGGTTTGGTTGTCATATAGCTTTTGAATTATTGAAGGAAGGCCATCAAGTAAAAATTTTTGAGAGAGAAAAAAATATTTTTCTTGGTGCATCCGGCAATAATCAAAATAGACTTCATTTAGGATATCACTACCCAAGATCTCACATTACCAGAGAGCAATCAAAGAAGGGATTTTTAAAATTTAAAAAATGTTATCCAAGTTTTTCATCAAAAATTAAAAATAATTTTTATGGTATTTCTAATAAAAAAAAAAATATAATAGATTTTGAGACATATTTGCAAATTTTAAAATCATCAAAGCTACCATTTAAAAAAGTTAATCATAAAAATTATAATTTTCAAAACCTTGATGGAATGATTAGATGCGGTGAAGAATATATAAATACATCGAACGCAAAAAAGTTTTTTTTAAAAAAATTTAAAAATAAAATTAAATTTAACTACGAAATTAAAAATATTAAAAAGTTAGGAAATAAGTTTATAATTGACAGTCAAAATTTTGATTTTGTAGTTAATGCTTCTTGGCAACAGTTTTCACCTATAAAAAAGTGGGATCTTTCTTACGAATTATGTGTTTCTATCTTATACAAATGTTCAAAAAAAAATACAAAAGCTCTCACAATTATGGATGGACCGTTTTATACCTTGTATCCTTGGAGTTCTAAAATTTACAATTTATATTCAGTTAAATATTCAAGATTTCAAAAAACAAAAAATTTTAATAAAATTAAAATAGCTATAAAAAATATAAAAGATAAAGATTTAATAAAAATAAAAAAGAATATGGAAAATGAATTTTTGGAATATTATCCTAATTTCAAAAAAGATTATAAATTTTATAAATATTTAAAAACTTTTAGAACTTTGATAGATAAAAATAATCATAGTAGAGACTATCAGTTTAATTTTAAAGATGGTATTTTTCATGTTTTATCTGGTAAAATTGACCATATTTTTCTGGCAAGCAATGATATAAAAAAATGTATAAAAAATTTTTAATAACTGGTTCTAATAGTTTAATTGGTAAAGAACTAATTAAAGTTTTGCCTGAAGAAATCAAGATTATTAAGCCAACAAGTAAACAATTAGATTTAAGTAATTTATCTAATTTAGATAAAATAAAAAAAGAGATAATCTCTTCTGATGTAATTATTTTACTTCATTCAATAATCAGTTCGAGATCTTATTTAAAGAGATCCGATAAAGATAAGATAAAACAAATTAAAGTAAATTTACTTTCAATTTTAGAAATTAGTGAGATAGCACTAAATTTTAATAAAAAAGCTAGAATTTTTATCATGGGATCTGAGTCAGGGGTAAAAGGATCATTTGATATACTGTATGGTTTAACAAAAGCTTCATTACATAAATATATTGAGGAAAGAAAAATAATTTATAAAAATCAACAATTAGTAGGTATTGCACCTTCAACTATTATTGATGGTAAAATAACTGTTCAAAGAAAAGATAAATGGAATGTGAAAAAATCATTATCTTTGAATCCTAAAAAAAGAGGAATTTATTCAGAGGAAATATCAAGGTTAATCTATTCATTAATATTTCATAATACTGACTATATTACTAATACTATTATCCATGTAAATGGCGGAAAATTTTCAAGAATGTAATTATTTATTTAATCTTAATAGAGATACAAAAAAAGAATTAAAAATTAGATTTAGGGAAATTAAATCAATCATTATCACTAAAATATAATTATTATAACTATTAAGTAATCTAATAATTTCAAAATGATAAATGTAATGATTAATTATTATTATCGAAATACTCAAAAATATCGACAATTTTAAAGTAAAGTATTTAAAAAAAGTTTTTAATTTATTTTTTTTTAAAAGTCCTAAAGTTTCTGCTCTTAATGTTGAATATAAACCTAGCATTAAAATTTGAGAAGTTAATAAAATTGTAGCTAGATAAATTGTTAAGTTTTTATTTAAATGATATTCTGTGTCTTCATAATTAAAGATTAAAAATATATGAGATATCAAGAGACTTAACAAAAGTAACGAAGGAACAACATATATCCATTTCGGACTACAAATTAGAATAAACTTTAATGTTAACAACCCATCTTTAATTGTTTTTAAATGGCTTTTACCTTTAATCCTTCCATCTTTGTACAAAATGATTGGTAATTCAGAAGTTTTAGCATTGTTAATTATTGATTTTATCAATATTTCTAAACAAAAAACCATACCACCAGAAAAAAACTCTAATTTATCAAAAAAAGTTTTTTTTATAATCTTCATACCACAATACACGTCATTAAAAGGTAATTTGTAAATTATTTTTGATAAAAAGGTAAAAAAAGGATTTCCAATATATTTGTGTGATAAAGGCATCGCTCCTTTCTCAATTTTTCCACCACCCCTAGGAAGTCTGCATCCTTGAATTATGTCATAACCCTCTTTTATTTTTTTGTAAAATCTTGGAATTTCGTTGAAATCATAACTGTCATCTGCATCAGCTATAAAGATATATTCACCTGTTGATTCTTTTATCCCAGCCCTTACAACATTTCCATAACCTTTTTCTTTAACATTAACAATTTTTGTATTATTTTTTTTTGCGATTTCCAAAGATCCATCAGTGCTACCGTTATCAGAAACAATAATTTCTCCGTTTATGTTATTTTTTTTTAAATTATTGTTTATTTTATCAATACATTTTTGAAGGGTTTCTACTTCATTTAAACAAGGAATTACAATTGATAAATTCATTTTTAAGTTATATCTATAAATTAAAAATTTATATTAATTTAATTTTAAAACAATCTTGTTATGTATCTAAAAGAAAATATTTATTATAAACTATGGACTTATTTAACGTTATTTATTCCTTTTTCAATTATTAGTGGTTCTCTTGTATTAAATACTAACTTATTTTTAATAACTTTTCTTTTTTTAATCAATATTCTTAAATTTAAAGAATTAAGAAAGTTTTTAAAAACAGATTGGTTTTTAGTTTCATGTATTTACTTCATTTTTTTAATCTTATCCACATCACTAAATGATTTTAGAATACCTTCAGTAATAAGATCTGTAACTTTTTTTAAATTTTTTATTT